>Ga0194063_10000379_pt1 | contig 32902 bp, 34 predicted proteins | sample SepL3720m_MetaG_FD_155459 | JGI IMG/M metagenome (GOLD analysis project Ga0194063, IMG submission 155459) | Anoxic zone freshwater microbial communities from boreal shield lake in IISD Experimental Lakes Area, Ontario, Canada - Sep2016-L373-20m | ecosystem: Environmental > Aquatic > Freshwater...
GGCGGGTACGCATGGAATGAGGGGGAAAAGAATGAAGTGTTGCCACAACATTCTGCCCCTCATTTCGGCGTACGGAAGGATAACTTCTCGTCAGGCGAAACCGGACATATGTTCCTGGCGAGGTTCAGTCCCATCCAATGTGGAGCGGAATATATTTTACTGTGGGCACATCAGCGATACAGTTGTAACAAGCCCAGCATTCACTGTCCCTCGACATTTTCTGATTGATTCGTAATGTGTTATAATAATCTGATGATCTTGCATTTATACCTTGAGCCACTCGTGTCCGGTTAAACTAGGAAGAGAAGTGTGAGAATCGCTATCTTGAGAGAATAAATCACAAGAATCTTTTTTGAGGACTTCAATTGGCTCGGGGAAGATCAGACCACACTTCCCCACTTTCCGCATGTTTGCCGGTACCTTCGTATTCCGTCAACTCACGAATGTTCTTTCTCGCTATGAATTTGAACGATGCGTCATGCTCTTCCGTGGGAATCATTACGTGAAATCGTTCTCCTGTTGGCAGCAGTTCCTCTGTCTCTGTTTCGGGCAACTCACATTTCGTGAAAGTTCGCGCAGCATTGCACTTTGTCTCAATGCACACCCGAAGAAGCTCTACCACATGGGATTCACGGGGCTCATCAAACTCTCCACGTTGTGCGATGCCAACGAACAACGTGATTGGAGAATCTACGAAGCGTTCGCGAAAACTCTCCTCATACGTGCGCAGGCACTGTACCAGGACGATGAAGTACTCAAAGGTTTGATTGGGAAGTTCTACGCCCTCGATTCCACGACAATTGATCTCTGCCTGTCCGTGTTCTCGTGGGCACACTTCCGTGACACGAAGGCAGCGGTGAAAGCTCACACGCTTCTCGACCTGCGCGGTAATCTACCGACATTCGTCCATATCACGGACGGAACGGTGCACGACGTGAACGTCCTCGACGTGCTGCCCGTCGAACCCGAAGCGTGCTATGTCATCGACCGCGGATATGTGGACTATGGCAGACTCCATGAAATTGGAGAGAAGCATGCCTTCTTCATCACCCGCGCCAAGAGCAACATGCGGTGGCAGCGTCTCTACTCCCGCCCCGTTGATCGATCGACAGGACTGCGATGTGACCAGACGATTCGTTGTACTGGCGTGAAAGCGAGCAAGGATTACCCTGATCTTCTGCGACGTGTGAAGTACTACGACAGCGAAACCGACAACACCTACGTCTTCCTCACAAACAACTTCGACCTCACCGCATTGCAGGTTGCCATGCTCTACAAGCTGCGATGGCAAATCGGACTCTTCTTCAAGTGGATGAAAGGGCATCTCAAGATCAAGGTGTTCTGGGGAGAATCGGAGAACGCGGTGCGCACCCAAATTTGGGTAGCCGTGTGTGCCTACCTCGCCGTTGCCATCGTCAGAAAAGAGTTGCGCATTGAGCGGAGCATGTACGAAATTTTACAAATATTGAGCACGACGGCATTCGAGAAGATTGGCTTGCAGGAGCTGTTTCTGAGAAACGATCTGCAAATATCCGACTCAGGCAACGATATTTTGGCTCTGGGACTCAGATTTTAACCGGACACGAGTGACCTTGAGCATACTTCGGAGTTTACAGTGAAGAACTGGACTGTTGGTGCATGACGACACCGTCTTCGATGTGGTGTCCCAGAAGCCTCATCTTCTATGCATTTCAGATCTGAATTTGGTAACAAAATAAATGGACTATTCCATCAATTTATATCATAGTATATTTATGATCGAAGATTCTCCTGCTTCAAATGCTGAGAGACCCCTCAAGGAATATGTGAGAGAACTCACTTCCTTTGATAACCCAAGATTGCCTGAGTATCGCGAGCTTATATCTAGGGCAGCGCAGCGCGGTGCTATCAGGCTTCAAGAAGAAGATTTTGCATCGCATTTTCGGAATATGATTCGGACTCTGTCGTTGAAGACACATCTGCAATCTCGACTGATCGGAGTGAAAAACGTTGATCTCGGAGGAGGAAGCCCTACAGGCAGTGGTTCCGGATCTCATGATTTCGCTAACGAGTGTGGCGCTACAGTTTATGTTAATGTCGATCGTGGTCTCAGTTCTGAGTATGCAAATTCATTATCTGATGTTGAACATCCGCTCTATCCTGGTATGCAAATGCGCGATCCTTCTGATCTTCGCGGTGCAGATGGACTGGGACTCTCGAGTACGGAGATCAGGGAATCAACATCAGTGTCCGGATTGAGGAATTTGAGGACACCATCAGTGTATATTGCGGCTGACATGCTTGATTTTGTTGCGAGGATGCCTGCTGGCAGTGCTTGTTTACAAATTAATGGAATTGATACAACACAGATACAAGCTTTCGAATATCATCAGGCACTCGCTCGGGAGATTGGTCGCGTGATCCGCGGAGGAGGGATCGTTTTCGGTTGTGACTCTACCGCTCTCGATCCTGCGTTGATGTTACAGGAGAGACTCATGTTTGTTCCACCGCTTCTGGACCGTAAAGATCAGGAGTATGCACCAGAGAACTGGTATTGCCTGGGCGAGGGTATGCCTCGGATCTATGAAGCAGCAAACATGTCTTCTCTCTCAGCAAATCTCCAGAAACAGTTCAGAGAGAAGATCGCCGAGATTGTAGAGATCGACAGAAGATCTCATCGGAGTTTGCGCTGATGAACGAGAGGAATCCTACATCTCCTCCCTCAATCTCTGCTGCAGCACATCGTTGGACGGAAGCTCTTCTGTGGGAGTGGCCCTGTTGGCAAAGGCTTTGCGAAGCATATCGAGGTAGCCCTTCTCCTGCGTGAGCTTCTCGATGAAGGGCAGGACGGATTCGCGGAAGCGACTGTCTTTGGCATTGGTGACCAATTCGAAGATCGCCGAGACATACGCGTCCTCCCCGGCGCGGGTTTCCTTGCGCACTTCGTCGAGGACGGCATTGAGAATGCTCTCGGCATCCAGTCCTGCGAGGAATTCTAATGTTTCGGCTGTGCCGGACGGGAAGTAATGATTGAGCCCGAGGCGCCGGAGCGAGCAGGGGAGTGCGAAGTCCGCGATCACGTCCGCCACTTGGCTTGCCAATCCTCCTTCGGAATTATGATCTTCGACGACGATCAGATGCCTCGTTTCCAACGCCGCTTCGATGATGGCAGTGGCATCGATCGGGCGAATGCAGCTCACATTGAGGACACGCACTCGTATGGCGTCTGGCGAATGCTGCAGCTGATCCGCAGCTTCGATGGCGCGGTGGACAGGAATACCGACGGCGAGGATCGTTGCCTGATCGTCCGTTGTCCCGGTTCCGCGTACCAGATCAGCCTTGCCGGTATAGCGATAATCGGCGTCGTAGAGGATTTCTCCTGCAGGAGTGGTGAGCTGAGGATGGCCTGTGCGTGGGGAAAAGACGTACACACTCTGATGTCCTTCGGCAATGATTTCCATGGAGCGCTCGGCCATTGCTCCCGATTGGTTGCTGTCGGCGGGCATCCAGACCTGCGTGTGACGAAAGGGAAGAGTGAAATAGTTCTGTTCCTGATGCGTTTCGCCGTCTTCACCCACAGAGAGGCCGGCGTGTGTGCAGTCATTGAGAATGCCGCAGCGGGTGTGTCCGCAGTTGATGTCGATGAGACGGGCATTGGCGCGTGCCTCGTTGGTTCCGAACGCGGCGAAGGTATACGTCACGGGAAGTAGTCCCGTCTGTCGCATTCCCGCTGCCATCATGTACATATTTGCTTCTGCCACTCCCACATTGATCACGCGATCGGGAAAGACTTTGCCAACTTCCGTGAATCCACCTGATCCCGCGAGATCCGCATGCAGGACATAGATGCGCTTATCAGCAGCCATCAGCGCCTTCAGATGCGTCGCTCCGAAATCCGTACGAGCAGCTCCTTTCTCCTTCGTCGTGGTTCGTTGATACCCCGCATTGGAAAGATCTGAAGAAGAGAAGGTGAGGGGAATATCCGTCTGTGTAGTGGGACCGGAGGTGTACTTCTTTTTGTGAGCCGTTCTGTAGGATTGATACTCCTTCACCGTTTCATCGAGATCGGGGAGCAGCGCGAGGGCTTTCTCCGCCTCCTCCTTGGAGAGCGGCGAACCGTGGTAGATCTTCTTTCCGCTGTTGGATCCTTCTTCCATGAAGGGAATGCCATAGCCCATGGTGGTGTAGTAGCAGACGAAGATCGGCTTGCCTTTGCCGATGAGTTTCTGTGCCTCTTCCAGAGCCGCTTTTACCTGTGCCGGATCATTTCCGTTCTGCACTTCCACGACGTGCCATCCTGCTGCTGCGACGATTTCCGCGAAGTCCGAAGCGGCAATCTGCGTGGGAATTCCCGAGAGCTGGATGTCATTGAAGTCTCCATGCACGATGAGATTGTCTGTCCCGAGGTGGCTTGCGAGGCGGAAAGCTTCCATCACCTGACCTTCCTGTGCATCGCCATCAGCGAGGAGGACATCGACGATGCCGGGCTTCTTCTGAAGCTTCAGTCCGAAGGCGACTCCCAGCGCATTACTCACACCTTTTCCCAGTGGACCCGTGCCGAAGGGAATATCGCCGATCCCGGCTTCCACATGCCCCGGGAGCCCATCCGGAAGGCGGAATGTATCGATGATGGATTGCGGCGACGCCAATCGCTTGTCCAATCCTTCTCGTCCGAAAAGCCATTGCAGCCCGAAAGAGAGGAGTGAGAGGTGGCCGGGACTGATTCTGAGCGGCTGATCGATTTCAGGATTGCGCAGAGTCGAGAGCATGTAGGCGAACGTGAATGCGGAGAGAGGACCGCCGGGGTGACCGGATTTGTGCTTCACGGGAGCCTGGACGATCAGATGACAGAGAATGGTGTGGGCGAGATCATAGGCCTTGGCATCCGCTTCATTAAGGGCAGAAGCATTCTCCGGTCCGATCCAGATCCTCTCGCCTGTTACCGAACTCCCGATGATCCGCTGACAGGATAAAGGGACATCTTTGGGGTCTTTGCCGATGAGCGTGGATCGCTCCGGTCGTGTGTGCGTCATGTTGTCAGTGAGGAAGAAATGCTCGTTTACTTTAGCAGACGGGACCGTCTCGGCAATTTCCGAAATTATCTTCTAAGAGCAGGGATACTTCCCTGCGGGTCGTAACCATGTGCTCTTTCGTTGAATGTCATTTCTGATCCTCCCCGCAGGCAAGTATCCATTCGACCGGTTCCCACTCCGCATTGCTACGAGGGGCAAGCAGGACAGCTGTCTGCTCTCAATTAGGAGAGAATTTATCCGGGAAGACCTCCTCGCAGGTTTCGGCAAATTCAAGTACAGAATAATCCCCTTGATCACTTGCTAATCGTTTGAATGAGGCTGTTGTTACAATTGAGATGCATAATTTTATAGTTCAATACATTCATCAATATTTCCTCTATGCACAGCAGAAAAATCGCCAATCGCCTAATCGCCAATCGCCAATCCGAGCCACTTATATTCTGGAATCAAGTACTCCTCGTTGCGCCCCATCATGACCCCGACTAGGTTGTCCCGGACTTCCCCCCAGACGTATGCGACAATTCACCCGGAGCAAATCGTCAATGTGGCCGTTCGTCGGCATCAATATTTCAGTCATCGTCATGCTGACACTGATTATGATGACGGCACGTTGAACAATGAGGTTTGAAAGGTATTGAATACCCCACTACGCCCTCTGGGGCTTCGCGGGGCAGGGGTGAGAGAAACCTGAAAGATTAGAATATATACTCAATTGATTTAATAATTTCGAATATACCGGCGTAGCCGCACCATAATCTTGGCTTATAGCTGAGAAGAAGCTAAAACAAGAATTCAGGATTATTTAGGCGAAGCCGTATACATTCCTCATCGGAAGCATATGAAATCTTCCAGACCAGTACGATTATTTAGCTATTTCTTGGCAGATTATCAGTGATTATGCAGCTTTTGAGGACAACGTTGATTCTATGACACCCATCAGATTCTCTCTGCTACTTCCTGAACAAAGGGCCGCCCCCCAGCCCTCTCGACCGCTGGTCACAGTAGTATGACAATACTCTTTCCTATTTTCGTTATACATCTCTGCTTCCCATGCACCAAATGGGCTGTGTTTAATGATATAGTCTTTGATATCCTTTGGTGAAACTTCAGTACGTGCAATTGTAGTTTTCACGTGAAGTTTTGGATCCGATTGAAGTGGGTCAAGAATGAGCCGCACCTGATGCCCTCGCTGTGTCAGTGATTGGTATTTCGGCTCCTGAGTCAGTTCCTTACTCCAAGAAACTGGTACTTCTTTGCAGGGTTCTATCTCTGGCTCCTCGAAGCATGAATCATCGATTTCTTTCCCTGTCATCATCAATAGTTCATTGGTCCACTGCGTCAGTAACTGATCTCGTTGAGGCTGTGGAATACTATCTATTCCTTCTCGCAGTGCATGTGATAATGCGATCGTATCCGGATCATGTTGATATGCTTCTAGTCTTATTCTTCGCGTATAAATACAATCATCAATCCCGAAATGCTGCCACTTCTGGTTTCTCTCGTACATGGGCTTGATGATGCACAGCGGTTCTTCAATGAGCTTCTTTTGTATGAAACGCAGCGCTGTTATTAATGCTCGCCCATAAATCTTGTCTGTTGAGTAATGGCACCATTTTTCCATCTCTTCTTGGAATGCAGTTGTACCGCAGCCGTGAAGGCATTCCATTGCGATAGCTGCTACCTCTGGAAATATTCCACCATTACTTTGTTCAATTTCCTTCCCTCGGACCATGTGTGTTACCTCATGCAAGAATCGAAGCATAAGTAATTCCATTTTCTTCTGGATAGCGTTCTGGTCATGTGCCATAACAGCTTTGAATAATTCTTCTAAGTCAGAGTTCGAATGACTGGCAACTTTAATCATGCGAAATGCATAAACCGCACTCATATCACGTCCTTCATGATCAAAGAGAATAGTATTGAGCTGCGGCGAATGTTGATCATATTTCTCGCCAACGATAGCAATGGCGTTTTGCACGGCCTGCAGGAGTAATGTTTCACAATGAATCATTGCTTCGGATTCAGGAGTTCCTTCTTTACTTTCGAGACACTTTTCAAGGCAGCTCATAGGCTCATGAGGCCTTTTCCCCGTTGCAAAGGGATCATGTAATGAACCAATTTCGGCACCCGCCTTCAGCCAAAGCAGTGAAATATCTCCATTCTGCATTGGTGAATTCGTCAGTCGGGCATGATCTGGATTGTCCTGAATGTGCTGCCAAACAATATTCTTTTCATGATTCTGCGCGAATTCCTGTGTCTCATCTCTGTCTAAAGTTTGTATTGATAAGCAATGCGCACTCTGCCCTTCAAATAATCTTTTCAACGAGTCCGCAATTAACATCTGAATCCTTGTTGAAGTAGGAGCGGCATCTTTGGGCTTATTGAATTGGATCTCTTCAGGTATGGTTTGTTTGTGTGTCTCCGCCATAACATGATATATAATACTACAAATCGCTAGATATAGCAATATTTCTTCGAAATGATTACACGTTCGGATTTCTCTCTGTGCTGCATTCCCCTGCTTCTCGTAAGATTCAATTCTTTGATCAGCGCGATAATTCATGCATACTGATGATACTTTTCCTTCAGCCACTATGAAGCTCTTCCTCGATACCGCCAATGTTTCCCAGGTTGCCGAGATCGCCTCGTGGGGTGTGCTCGATGGTGTTACGACCAATCCGAGCCTTGTCCTTAAGGAAGGCAAAGACTTTAAAAAGACAGTCCTCGAAATGTGTAAGCACGTTCCCTGCGTGAGTGCCCAGGTGACGGAGAAGGACTTCGAAGGCATGAAGAAGCAGGCATTGGAGTACGCAGGTTGGCACAAGAATGTGTATGTGAAGGTGCCGATGACAACGGAAGGGCTTAAGACGCTACACTTCTGCAAAGAGAAGGGGATTCGCACGAATACCACACTGGTCTTCTCTGTTCCTCAGGCCATCCTCGCCGCCAAGGCCGGTGCCTCCATCATCAGCCCGTTCATCGGTCGGCTGGATGATGCGGGAGAGGACGGCATGCTGCTCATCGCGGAGATCATGCAGGTGTGGATGCAGTATGGATTTGCTACCGAAGTCCTCGTCGCTTCTACACGTCACCCGCGGCACATCGTGGACGCCGCCAAGCTCGGGGCGCACATCGCGACGATTCCGTACGATGTATTCGCGAAGTTGCCCAAGCATCCGCTGACGGATAGTGGTATCAAGAAATTTCAGGAGGATTGGGAGAAGGTGGGACGAGCTTCTTAGGTTGTAGGTTGTAGCTTCTTAGGTTGTAGGTTGTAGCGGTTTAGCTTGTTAGGTAATCTGATGGTATGGATGTTCATTCTCATCGGGATCTGATTGTCTGGCAGAAAGCGATGGATCTCGTGGTGTTGGTTTATCGATTTACGGAGCAATTTCCGAAGTCAGAAATATATGGTTTATCTTCACAAATGCGACGCAGTGCAGTTTCCATTCCCTCGAATATTGCCGAAGGTCGTAAACGAGGAACGCGAAAGGACTATCGTCAGTTTCTCCTCATCGCGTATGGATCCGGCGGTGAATTGGAAACACAGGTGGAAATCGCGAAGCGGTTAACGTTCGGAAACGAAAAGGATAGACTGGTTGTAGATCAGACATTGAATGAGGTGATGCGCATGCTCAATGTCATCACATCGAAGCTTGCTGATCCTTCTAATAAACCTAACAAGCTAACAAGCTAACCAGCTACAACCTATGCAACACATCGGAGTCATCGGCCTCGGCACTATGGGCGCAAATCTGGCCCGAAATGCCGCTCGCAACGGCGCTCATGTTTCGGTTTTTAATCGCACGCCCGAGAAGGTGGAGTCTTTTCTGAAGGCATTTCATACAGAAGGTTCATTCAAGGGCTTTCATTCGCTCAAGGACTTCGTCCAATCGTTACCGAAGCCTCGCTTCATTCTTCTGATGGTCAGTGCCGGGAGTGCTGTGGATGATTTGATTAAGTCCCTTCTGCCGTTCCTTTCCAAAGAAGATATCTTGATCGATGGCGGCAACAGTCTCTACAGCGATACGGATCGGCGTTTTGCTTTCCTCGCGGAGAAGGGGATTTCCTTCATTGGACTGGGAGTGAGTGGCGGAGAAGAGGGAGCGCTGAAAGGCCCCAGTATGATGCCCGGAGGAGAGCCGAAGGCACTCAAGAAGGTCATGTCGCTCTTTCTGAAGATGACAGCCAGTGATTACGAAGGCGGGAAGTGTGTGGCGCCGATCGGACCCGGTGGGGCAGGCCATTTTGTGAAGATGGTCCACAACGGCATCGAATATGCGGTGATGCAGCTGATTGCTGAGGCTTATGGAATTCTGAAATCCTCCGGAATGTCCTCCTCGGATATTGCCAGATTTTTCACTGGATCGGTCAAAGGTGATCTGCGTTCCTATCTCATGGAAGTCACGGCGAAGGTCCTGCAGAAAAAGGATGGAGCAACCGGAGAATATCTGGTGGATCTCATCAGTGACGTTGCGGGTCAGAAGGGAACAGGAAAGTGGACGGTCGAGGCCGCCGCATCCTACGGCGTTGCCATCCCGACGATTACCGCAGCGGTAGAAGCACGATTCCTCTCGGCATCTCCCGAGACGCGCAGCCGCATGGCCAATGTGATGCCGGAATCTTTGTTACCTTCATTGCTGAATTCCAAAGCCATACCCAGTGTTCTCCGCACTGCGCTGAAAGTGGCCACGCTCTCCGCGTATGCCCAGGGCTTCGATCTGCTAGCCAAAGCGAGTGCGGTAGAAGGGTGGGATCTCTCGCTTACAGAAATCGCTCGCATCTGGAAAGGCGGCTGCATCATCCGCTCGACAATCCTCGATCTCTTCTTGGATGCCACACGAGGATCAGAAGCTGAACAGAAAAAGGGGAAGAAGGTTCTTCTCAAGCACTTCTCGGGCAAACGTCAGGAAGCATGGCGCTCCCTTGTCCTCCACGGACTTTCCAGAGGCATTCCCATTCCAGCCTTCGCTTCGACGATTGCGTACTTCGATTCCATCCGTTCAGCACGGCTTCCCCAGAACCTCATCCAGGCTCAGCGCGATTATTTCGGGGCGCATGGGTTTGAGAGAATAGATACAACCGGAAAATTTCATGCGGATTGGTGATACCACTTCGCGTTTGAAATGTTATTAATCAACCAGAGGAAGTTGCTACACCCATTTGGCCTTGGTAACGTTTCCCTCCTTCGTTACGGAGCTACGGAAGGGTAGGCGCGGTACGGGAGGAGGCTATTTGCTTACAGTCAAATGAGTATCATTTCAATCGTAATTTGGTATGAAAGGATCACGCGGTGCACGATCATTTGTTCAGCGGCTTATCATCTCGCGATATTTGGCGGAATTGCCTGGGTTTCAGACCAATTTCTCGGCAGAAATCTTTCACGATTCTTCGTTGTTGTTTTGTGGATAAGCCAAATCTGCTTATATTTCCGTCCGTGAAATCCCGCAGCAAATGTAGTGAATCATCGTTTTGCCCAAGTTGACGTGTTGTTCCTCCCGCTTCTCCTCCATTGTGTACCGAGGATTGCATCAACCAATTATTAAAATTCTGAGCTCGACGGCGCTGCATCCATTGAACGAATACGGTTGCCAGCTCCTGTTGATTGCAGATTGTGCTATCCTGAGAATTCCTCTGATGATCAGCGGTCTTTGCCTCGAGTACTCGCAGTAAATAGACACGAAATTCATCGAATGATTGATCATGGATCAGGGACAATATGGGTCCCATTTGCGTACGTAGGACTCCCAGTACTTCCATAACAATGCGGAGTGCTTCAGCACGTTTTTCTCCCTTGTCTTTGATGATTTCGGCAAGATCATCAACGAGATCTGCCAGATTGTTGGGACTATCAGTATCAAAATTCTTCATGAATACGCATGCAGGAAAAATGGAGCGCACCATAGCATGGTCTTCGATGCTGGCAAGATTGTTCTGATGTATTTACATTCCGATCAAGGCCGCTCCCCGTGTTCCCGCATCCTTCAGTTCCGCAATCGCAAGCTTCGGCATCGGCGCATTCGGCAATATCCATTTCGGTAATTCCTGTTCAATCTTTGACAGATGTGGTTTCAGAGCCTGCCCCGCACTCCCGCCGAAAACGATGATCGACGGGTCCATCAGATGGGTGAGAGATGCGCAGAGCCATGCGGTCTCCTGCACCACTTCCGGCTGGAGGAATGCGCAGACTTCGCCTTTGAGGAAGTCCTCCGGTCTCTTGGCTGCCGTACAGCGTTTGCCCATAGCGGAGCCGGAGAGAAATTGCTCCACATCGCCACGTTTGTCGGTGGTTTCGTATGGCGGTTTGCCGGGGCAGAGGAGCATGTGGCCGATCTCCGCGGCGAAGCCATGCGAACCGTGAAAGAGCTTGCCGTTAATCACGATGCCGCCGCCTACACCCGTCCCCATTGTGATGCCGATGACGATATCGTGGCCTTTACCGGCACCCTGCAGAGCTTCGGCGATGGCGAAGCAGTTGGAGTCGTTCTCCACCACCGTCGGTAATCCTGTTTGAGTACTGATGTATTCCTGCAATGCGAAGTTCTCTGCGCCGGGGATATTCGGGAGAGTGAGAATCTTACCGGTGGGTCGCTCGATAAGTCCCGGAACACCGATGCCGATAGAGGTGGTGTCCTCTTTCCTCAATGTTTTGATGAATGCGAGGATGTCCGTCACGACGTCGGCAAATGGTTTTCCTGCATGGGTGTCTATTTTCCGCTCTTCAAGAACAGCCCAATGCGTCGCATCATAACGCGTTCCTGCGATCTTGGTTCCGCCGAGGTCGATACCGAGAATGGATGTCATAGAATAGGATGGGAAATGATCAGCTCTTGGAATTATGGTCTCCTAGGCTTCCACCAACGGTTTCCTATACTCATGATGGCTTTCCAACGCTTCAATGGGGACAATTGTTTGTTCCTTTTCCATGCTTTACAGAGATCTATGCAAGGCTTTTGCCAATCACTCTCAAGTTGCGAACGAAGAAAACTCAAAAGGAACACTTCATTCTTCGAAAGGTTTTGAAGTTTTTCGAGATCATGAATGCACTCTAATAACTCCCGGTCATTCCCGACAAGTGGATAGCGCCGCTTCTCTTCTGGAGAAATGCTCATAGACGAAGATTGGCGCAGCCACGTGGCCGCGCAGCGGCTTATACGTGGCGGAGAGGGAGGGATTTGAACCCTCGATACGGGTTTAAGACCGTATACCACATTAGCAGTGTGGCGCTTTCGACCGCTCAGCCACCTCTCCCCGCGTGCCGAGTATAGGGCTTCAAATCCGAATATTCCAATCACAAATCCCTAATCCCTATCTTTCGCTTGCCCCACCATACTTCATTCCCTACACTTCCGCGGTCACTTTCCGCCCTCTTATGTTTGCTATCGTCGATATCGCCGGTTTTCAGGAGAAGGTCTCTACGGGAGACAAGATCCACGTTCCACTGCTCAAGGGTGAGGAGGGGGCTTCTGTCACCTTCGACAAAGTCTTCCTGATCGTGGATGGCGACACCACGACGGTGGGGAAGCCTCTCGTCACAGGAGCATCCGTCCAGGCGACCATCCTCAATCATGGTCAGGATGCCAAGATCCGCGTCTTCAAGATGCGCCGCCGCAAGCGTTACCGCCGTGTGCACGGACATCGTCAGGATTTCACGGAGATTGAGATTGGGAAGATTATTGCTTAGAGACAAGCAAATCGGTAAGTTGTTTAGAGTGATGTAAAGTGATATAATTGTTATTGTTTAGGAATATATCAATACACACAAAACTGTATGCCAAATGGTAATATTGAAGGATCAAGTGGCTCACTCTCTGATCTCTTTGGTGAAATTCCGATTTCAAGAGAATCGATTCTGCATGACATTGAAATGCTCAAAGATCCTTCTCGCGAGTTATCTGCGAAGAAAAAGTCAGAACAAGACTTTGTCCTTGTTCAGGCTTTGAGCGAATATGGCACTGGACCCGAAAATAGAGGTGTAATGCGACGATTACTTTCTCTTCAGCCTTCTTCATTAGTGAAGAAGGAGAGGTTCCAGAGGGCTCTTTCGGACACAAATATTCGGTTTACTCCACAAGAGCGGAATAAAGTTGAAAGCGCGATAACCAAATGTGATCATACTTTGGAGCAAGAAATGATGCAGACGTATCAATTTTTACAAAAATATCTCCCTTTGTTCCAGCTCTGTACACATGCTTCTCGTTTAGAATTACAAAAATCAAGGGAGAGAATTCAAGATAAATCTTGGACATCAGAGGCGCTCATTGCGAAGACAAGAGATTGTGTTTGTCAGATTGAGACGGAATCAGAAGTACTGAAATATTGCTTGAATATGCTAAGGTTACAGAAAAATTCAATTCCATCTCAGGAGCTCAAAGAGAGGCTTAAAGAAGTTAATTCTTTGCTTACATCTGTGAAGAAGAATTTGCCATCACTTGTTACAGATATCACCAACAAGAATGGCCGAAATGATCGTGCAGAAGCAGATGCCATCTTAAAAAAGATCCAAGAGCTACCCTAAGCTATTTCTGATCCATCATCTTCCGCAGCTCCTGCATCATCTTCAGCGTCACTCCCAAATTCTGCTTGCAGGCGATGCTTTCCGCGTAGCGCTCGTTGAGGGCGAAGAGGTGGTGGAGGTAGCTCTTGAGATGGCGGCGGCTCCACAGTGACGGGGAATCCGGGTCGATGGGTTCGTGGGCGCTGGCGAAGCTGCTGTTCTTGATCCGGATATCTGTACCGTCGGAGAGGAGGATCGTTCCATGCCTAGCGATGCGCATGGGGAGGACGCAGTCAAACATGTCGATCCCGAGCGCAGTACACGCTTTGAGCTGATGGAGTACTCCCACACCCATGAGATACCGTGGCTTGTCTGCGGGGAGCAGAGGACAGAGCTCGCGAAGAACATCCATCATCTCTTCCTCCGATTCTCCTACGGCCAAACCGCCGATGGCATACCCATCAAATCCGATGGCGACGAGTTCCTCTGCACACTTCCTGCGCAGATCCCGATGAAGACCACCCTGGATTATTCCAAAGAGAAGCGGAGTCGAAGGTGTTCCTGTATTCCTGTATTCCTGTATTCCTGTATTCAACAGTCGATCGTGCGTCTCCTTACACACCTTCGCCCATCGCAATGTGCGGTCCACCGCCTTCTCGATCTCCGGTCTGGATGCGGTGGACGGCGGGCACTCATCGAAATTCATGATGATGTCCGATCCAAGCCTCCACTGGATTTCGATCGCCTCTTTCGGACCCAGAAAGAGCGGAGAACCATCCCGGTGTGAGCGAAAGGCCACACCTTCTTCAGAGATCTTCCGGATACTCTTGAGCGAGAAAACTTGGAACCCACCGGAATCCGTGAGAATGGGTTTGTTCCAGCCGATGAAGGAGTGCAGGCCACCCGCTGCAGCAATAGTTTCCTCTCCGGGCTGCAGGTGAAGGTGGTAGGTATTGCACAGGAGAATTTGTGCCTGCAGATCGGAGAGATCTTCGAGCGTGATTCCGCGCATCGCCCCAGCAGTTCCCACAGGCATGAAGAATGGCGATTCGATGATCCCATGAGCAGTGGTAAGCTTTCCGCGTCGGCCAAGAGATGTAGAGCGTAAGAGTTCGAACATCTATCGGATACTTTACGCGACATTTTGTCTGAAACAACTGAATAACTACGAACAATAGTTGTATACAGTCAGTAAACTTCTCTTCTCTTTCCCATGTCAGATATCCGTGACATACTGTGGTCATGATCGATCATTCATCATTCATTATTGCCGCACGTCTTCTGCGTATTTGCTTTGGGCTTTCATTAGTTTTGATCGGTTTTGCCTTTTACTTAAATTTCGCTGTTTTTCAGGGGATGGTCAGTGAAGACCTCGGATTTCTGTCTCTTTTCGGAACAATCTGGGCATATATTCTTCCGGGTCTCATGATCATCGGTGGTGGCCTGTTGATGTCAGGAATGTACATGGAAATGGCCTCTTGGATTGCCGGTATGGCATTATCTTCGCTTCCTGTAGGTCTTCTCCTTAAATGCGTTGTTTCCGGCATTCCGGTACACTCCATCATGGTGACTGTCGACGAAGCGCTGCTTTGGCTCTTCATTTTCTGCTTTGTGGTGAAGTCATCCGGTGAATGTGATTCCTATGCTACAGAGGAGAGAAAGATCTCAGACTATACAAAGGATGATCTATCGTTGAATTAGAATGATACTATAAAAGAGTTTCACAGAAAGTGTGCAGGGATACTTCCCTGCGGGTCGAAGCCCGGAGCCCTTCCGTTGAAAATGTTCCTGATGCTGCCCGCAGGCAGGTATGCCTGCTCTATTCATGTTGCTGACGACTTCGCGATGATCTTATCAATAAGACCGTACTTCAGCGCTTCCTTGGCGGAGAGGAACTTGTCACGCTCCGTGTCTGCGGTCACTTCCTCGAATGTTTTACCGGAGTGCTTGGCGATCATCTCGTTGAGGAGTTTCTTGGTCTGCAGAATATGGTCCGCATGGATAGCGATATCGGTCGCCTGACCTTCGGTGCCACCGAGAGGCTGATGGATCATGATTTCGGCATGCTCGAGAGCGAAGCGCTTGCCCTTGGCGCCGCCCATGAGGATGATCGCGCCACCACTGGCCGCCATTCCCAGACAAACCGTGGAGATGTCTGGCTGCACGTACTGCATTGTGTCGTACATTGCGAGCGTGGATGTCACCTGACCACCCGGGGAATTGACGTAGAGCGTGATGTCCTTCTTGGCGTTCTCTTTCTCCAGGAACAGCAGCTGCGCGATGATGGCATTCGCCACATCATCATTGATCTGTGTTCCGAGGAAGATCACGCGATCTTCCAGGAGGCGGGAGTAGATGTCGTAGACGCGCTCGCCGAATTGCGTCTTCTCGATGACGGTGGGGATCAGGAAATTCTGCGGTGTGAGGGATCCGCGGGAGATTTGCGAAGCGATGGATTGAAGGCGGGGATGCATTCGTAAGGGGGGAGGGGATAGGGTGTAGGACTTAGGACTTAGGAATTAGGAATTAGGAATTGTATTTCGAGTATATCATACAGAAATCTGATGGTTTCTGGCAGTTGGCATGGGTTATCTAATGTGGTGATGAGGAATGTAAAGGTGGAATAACATTCTAAGGAATTTGCGCTTTCGGTCGCGGAAAGGGACAATTGGTCTGTTACCCTATGCCGAGTCTTCTTCAGGATATCAATGGCTTTCTTACAGCTTCAGCACGACCGCTTATCGTCGTGCTTGGACCGACAGCCAGCGGAAAAACTTCTCTATCCATTCAACTTGCAAAAGCAATGCAGGCGCAGGGGAGAGTGGTGGAGATCGTGAACGCAGACTCCCGTCAGCTCTACCGGCATCTCTCGATCGGCACTGCGAAGATTACACCGGAGGCAATGCAGGGTATAACGCATCACCTTCTAGATGTCCTCGATCCAAAGGATGAAGTGACCGCTGCGTGGTACAAAGCTGAAGCTCTGCGCGTCATCGATGAGATTCATCACCGAGGAAATATTCCAATGCTCGTAGGAGGATCGATGCTCTACATCAGCGCCGTGGTCGATGATCTCTCGTTTGTTTCGAAGCCCGACAGTGCGTTGCGCGAATCTCTGGGCGAAGCATATGACGTCGATGGCGGAGTTTCCCTGTTTACGAAGCTTCAGTACCTCGATCCTGAGGGAGCTTCCTCGGTGGATCCCCGCAATAAGCGCTATCTCGTCCGGGCACTGGAGGTCTGCATGACAACGGGTAAATCTCTGAACTCAGCAAAAGGGAGGACCGTTTCGCCGTTCGATCTGTTTCTTCTCGGTGTTGCATTGCCCCGTGCTGAACTTCATAAGCGAATTGCAGAGAGAACGGATGCGATGTTCGATCAGGGTTGGGTGGAGGAAGTGGCACAATTGCTGCAGAGCGAATATTCAGTTCAGGATCCGGGTTTGATGAGCCATGGATATCGTCAAATTGCTGAGCTGCTTCAGCACAAATCTGTCGCACAGGTGAAAACGGATCTTTCTCTGCGTGCTGATATTGCCGCACAAGCACGACAATTCGCCCGACGGCAGATGACCTGGTGGCGGAGAGATGAGCGGATACGGTGGGTCGAACAATCTGCTCTGAGAGATCCCAATGATTTGCTGATCGAAAAGTTATGATATTTGGGAAACCGGCATACTACGAGGTAGTATGCCGGTTTGTTGCCGTAGGAGTATAGCCGCGCGCTTACAGGCGCGTGGCATTCTTCGGGGCATCCTCGCCCCTCGAGACGTAAACCATCACACCTTGCGGTATAACGATAACCATCCGGTCTTCGTCATTGTGGACCCGAAGGACTTTGGAATCCTCCGTGATTTTCACGGTGATTTCCTCGGCCTTGAGTTCGCACCTGAGAAGGCCGCCCGGCAGCACTTTGATCGTGCTCCAGGGGTCGCCAGCCACTATGGCCAGCGAGGTCGTCTCGACGCAGTACACGTCATCCGTGACGTGCCTGATGGTAACCGTGACCGGGGAGAAAGCCGAAGCGGAAACGGACACCAGGGAAGCAATGGCTAGGACGACTGCGGACAGCGTAGTGCGGTGCATGGTAGCACCTTTCTAGGCGTAAGAACGCCTGTTTGCCCCCACGGCATCCTCTTTCTTTCCCGCACCATGCAGGAAGAACAGAGTCTACCGACGTGGAGCGTTCGAAAAAAAGGATAAATGGGGGCGAGTGATGATGTGAATGATCTTGGTATTAGTTATATCTTACATCAAAATCAAAGAAATAGCAATTTCGCGCTATGAACTTGCAAAACAAGGCTTAGCGCCCATTTGTGAAGATCCTTATCCGAGCTGATACGCAGCCGGAAGGGGAGTGTAGCTTGTGTTGCGAGCGAGCACTGCCAATTGATCCCGTGTTTGATCGATCAGCAGAAGTCTTTCGCTTGCAGAAGGCATCACTTCGGAAGGATTTTCCTTCAGAGGTTCCGGCGTTTTGGTATTGGCAATCGTCATGGTGTTTGTGTGAATCAGAACTTGAGGACATCATGTTTGACCTCTATGCGCTCCTTCATCTGCCAGAGGTGCTCGATCATGGATTGCAGCTCGATGGATTCATCAGGAGTATGCTTGCTGACGCGGAATTCCACGATGCGTGTCAGGAGATTGACGATATTGAAGAGCGCGACATCCACCTGATCCTGTTCAGATTCCGAGAGAGTTGCGAAGACCGCCTCATTGACGAAAGTATGGGGCTTACCAAGTTCGATCTCTTTCTTCTCGATCAGCCGGAGGATCTCCTTCATGAAGGCCTCGTGCTTGTCATCCATCTTCTGAGGAACGGATTGCCCGATCTTTTTCTGCTGCTCATCGGTGAGGGAATGTATGGCCGGTGGTGTTGGTTGATCAGTCATAGGTTCGGCGACTTCTTACCATTATACCATTTCATTGGGCTCATCACCATCACAATAAAACCGCTTCATGAGGCCATAATCTTTTGGCAGAGCTAGTGAGTAGTGGGTAGTTGGTAGTGTGTAGAGCAGAATAATTGCCTTTCTCATTATCATCCAATCTACCAACTACGCACTACTCACTACACACTCGCCCGTCGCTTTACACTTTCCTGCTCCTCTCATACGCTTGAAATGCATGACCGATTCCCTGATCCCAAAGAAGAATAACTTCGACCTTCTGCGTCTGATATTTGCTTTGACGGTGTTCATTACGCACCTCTACGAACTTTCGGGATATCAAATCCTTCGCACTGCTCCTCGTTCACTTTCCTGGATCTATTTGAATTCGGGCAGAGCGGTGCAGGGATTCTTCGTCATCAGCGGCTTCCTGATCTTCATGAGCTACGACCGATCTCATGGACTGGGGAAGTACTTCGAGAAGCGCGTGCGCCGTCTTTATCCCTGCTATCTCACGAATATCCTCCTGTCTGCGCTCCTTCTTGTTGTTGTTTCGTCTTTGCCATTCATCGGGTATTTCCTCAATCACGATTTCCTGCGATTCATCGGGTTCAACGCGGTCTTCCTCAACGCTCATCAGTGGACGCTCCCCGGGGTTTTCCAGAATCACCCGTTTACCGCTGTGAATGGAGCACTCTGGACACTGCAGATTGAGGTACTCTTCTACATTTCTGTTCCGATCATCGCATATTTTGGACGGTTCTTCGGGAAGCTTCCGATTCTGCTTTTGCTCTACATTTTCTCCAGCTGCTTCTTCGTGTACTTCAGCGTCACCGGCAAACCGGCTACTGCCCTACTCTTTCCCGGGCAGCTCTGCTTCTTCGTCGCGGGATCAATCCTGTATAGCCTCTACGACGCCTTCGCAAGGCGTCGCTACGTGATGGTTTCTGTTGCGGTTTTGGTGCTCGTATTGCAATCAGCTCTGCATCTCTCTGTGCTCTATCCGATGGCTCTGGCGATGATCGTGATCTTCCTCGCCTGCTGCATTCCTTTCCTCGGACATGCCAGCCGCTTCGGGGATCTCTCCTATTCCATCTATATCTATCACTTCCCGGTGATCCAATTCCTCATCGCTGTGCTGCCGTATAATCCCTTACTTCTACTGATTTCTGCGTACGCAATTGTTCCGGCATTCGGATTTGCATCGTGGCATTTGGTGGAGAAGAGGTTTTTATTGAAATCGTCGCATTATTTGCAGAAGAAGGCTGGATGTTGAAAATATTATAAAGTCCGCGCGAATGTTATAAAGTCCGCGCGAAGCATCGCGCGCTTTTCGCTCAAGACAGGTCCGAGACCTGTGGTCCGATGTCTGCTACGATGCTCTCCTGTGTCCGATGCTCCACTCGCGTACCGGCTCCGTCCCACCACCCTCGCGGAATTCGTGGGGCAGGCGCACGTTGTGGGAGAGGGGACTGCGCTGCGTAAGGCCATTGAGATGGATGCGCTTTCTTCGGTGATTCTCGCCGGACCTCCGGGTACCGGGAAGACGACCCTCGCCAAGGTCATCGCGGAGAAGACGCAGGCCAACTTCGTCCAGGTGAATGCTGTTCTGAGCGGAGTCAAAGAGCTCAAGGAGGTCTGTGCAGAAGCAGAACGTCTGAAGACCACTTTTCAGCAGCGTACCGTCCTCTTCATCGACGAAATTCACCGGTTCAACAAGGCGCAGCAGGATGCGCTTCTGCCGTATGTGGAAAGTGGAGTGGTTATTTTGATCGGCGCCACGACGGAGAACCCGTACTTCGAGGTGAATCAGGCTCTCGTATCTCGGTCGCAGGTCTATCTGCTCCAACCACTTGGAGTGGAAGATCTCTTTGCCATTCTTCAGCGTGCCATTACGGATGAGCGGGGATTTGCCGGTAAGGTGAAGATCAGTGATGAGGCGATCCGTCACATCGCGACCATTTCCGGCGGTGATGCGCGCATTGCCCTCAATCTCCTGGATATGGCTGTCCTGACTGTGGGCAAAAAGCTCACGACCGAGCAGGTGAGTAGTCTCTTTGCAGAGCGCAACAAGCGGTACGACAAGACCGGTGAGGATCACTACAATACGATTTCCGCGTTCATCAAAACACTCCGGGGAAGCGATCCGGATGCTGCCCTGCTCTGGATGTTCAAGATGATCGCCTCCGGCGAGGAGCCGCGCTTCATCTTCCGACGCATGCTCATCTTCGCGTCCGAAGATATCGGGAATGCCGATCCTCGGGCACTTCAGATGGTGGTTGCCGCACATCAGGCGTTTGAAATGGTGGGTTTGCCTGAGGGCGAGTTCTTCCTTTCGCATGCCTGTATCTACCTCGCTCAGGCTCCAAAGAGCAACGCGGTAACACGTGCAAAGGATGCAGCAAAAATGGTCATCAAATCAGCTCCGACGCTCGAGGTTCCCTTCCATCTCCGCAATGCACCAGTGAAAGGCATGGCCGATCAGGGATACCATCAGGGCTATTTGTATCCGCACAGTGATTCGCGCGGCGTCGTCTCATCCAGCTATTTCCCGACGGGCATGGACCCGCAGAATTTTTACGAACCGACGGATAGGGGATATGAGAGTGAAATCTCTGAGAGATTGCAGAAGATTCGTGATATTGTGAGATCTTGACATTGTGTTCTTATACTAAAATACGTATAATAGGGATGACATGCACATTCAAGAGTCTGCTCTCGGAAGGCTGCGTACGTTTGCGCACATTCATGATGATCTGCCTTCGTTTCGGCTGGGCTATCTGGCTTTCTCTGTCGTTGTTGCCTGCATCCTCAATGTGGGAGCATTTGCCCTTCTGGTGATCGCCCATGCGAGTCTGGACTACGTGAAGTACAGAGAGTTCCATGGACTCAGCGTCCAGAAAACCCTCAAGGGTATCGTCCACGAAAATCTCTTCGATGTTGTATTGCTGCTCATCGCGCTCTGTTTCGGTGTGTACTTCCATCATACGGTCGGGCTCTTCGCGATCAGCGGCATGATCCGTGCCGATCTGGAGGCCATTCGGATGCTGGGGATGGTTATTCCCAAGTTTGAAATCGCCGAAGAATTCTTCAAAGTCATCGGGCATCTCTGGTCACATCTGAGAACCCCACATTTGCGTATTAAGCTCCCGTGGTCTGCAGGGGAGAAACTTCAGTTTCTATGTATCGCATCATGTGTTGTACTCCTGATATTTGCGCCTATTACCTTGCATCTGACCGGTGATACGTATGCTTCGATTTTGGCGAATGAGTTGATCCCGTGGAGAATGTAGGGAAAGATTTGCGATTTGAGGATTTGCGAATTGCGATTGTATCTTCTTTTACCATCCAGAAGCATCCCGCCTGTAGTGAGCTTGTCGAACTATCCGTGGGTGCGGGCAGCACAAGGAACATTCATTAATTCTTCTTACGAGCAACAATCTGAAAATGATTGATGTGGTCTATCCTCACGTCTTCGATAAAGAATTTTTGAAACACGTCATCAAGCGAATTTCTGGTAAAAAGAAAATGTGGAATGTCTTTCTCTGGTCCTGACTGAGGTTCGAATGTTGATTCCTCAATTTGTTTCCCGTATCGGCTGAAGTCTGATCGTTGTGGAACGGTGATGTAGATGAGACCCTGAGGGACTAATGCATCGTAGATATTGTCGACAATGTTGCGCACATCATTCCTCAATGCGTGATGCAGAACATTCAGCGAAAGCACAGCATCGAATCGGTTCAGACCCCAGGAATAGTGCTGCATATCTCTGCAGGAAACATCAGCAATGAGATTTTCTTTCTGCAGCCATTCACTGGTGAAGTTCGCTGCATATTCTGAACCATCGAATGCCGTCACTTCGAAGCCTTCCTTAGCCAGAGCTACTGTGTGTCTTCCCATTCCACATCCCATATCGAGAATTCTCTTCATGCCATGTTCCTTCAGTATTGTTGCGAAATCCATGACTGCACGATCGGGATGGAGCCACCATTCACCGAACTTGGCTTTATCTTCGGATTCGATCAATGCCCACGATGCGTTCAGCCGTTGATGAATGTTGGGATTTTCCAAATCGAAGAATGGTATTCTCTTAATACTACTCGTCAATAAAAGCGAGGAGATTTCATCCCTTCAACCAATCACCTTCAGCGCCGCCATCACTCCCACTCCTGCCAGAATGCATCCGAATTGAATGAATGCCTGGGGAAGGCGGGTGTCTTTGTGCAGTTCCGGAATGAGATCGGACCCGGCGATGTAGAGGAGATTGCCTGCGGCGAAGGGCAGGATGAATTGGCTTGCGAAGGGAACGGTGGTGCTGGCAATGAGTGCACAGATTGCGCCGAGAACGGCGATGAATCCCGAGAGGATATTCAGCACAATTGCGCGCTTCCGCGAGAATCCGCTGTAGAGGAGGATCGCGACGTTGCCGATTTCGTGAGGGATTTCGTGGAGAGCCACGGCGAGCGTCGTGGCCATGCCGATCACCGGGCTTACGAGGAAGCTTCCGGCAATGAGCGCGCCGTCGATGAAGTTGTGAATACCTTCGCCGATCAGGCTCATCATTCCCACCGGATGGTGGTGATGCTCATGTTCATCGGGGAGAGCCGAGAGGTGACAGTGGCGCCAGTGGATAAACTTTTCGAGGACGAAGGAAGCCAGAATTCCCGTGAGTACGAGAATGAAGAAGCTGACCGGTCCTCCAGGCGTATTGCCCTGTTCTGGAAGAATATGGATGAAGACATCACCGAGGAGTGCGCCTGTGGATACACCGACAATCGGCAGGAGGATCTTCTCGATGGTCGATGCGTGCAGAGCGAAGAAAAAGAGCCCGATGAGGGAGAGCCCGCTCACGAGGAGGACACTGATGAGGGTGAGGAGGACGGGGGAGGCGGTCATCGATTGGATTGTACGGGTATTGAGCCCATGGAGGAAGGTCTACCGTAGGTGGGATTCATGAATCCCACCTACGGTAGACGAATCATTACAATGGCGCCCCACCGGGAAACAGCTCCTTCTCCAGCTCCCGTGCCTCGTCATACCACTCAGTCGATTGATGCGATTCCTCTCCCTTACCATACCGCTCGGTGAAATCCCGCAGCCGTTCCTCCAGTGAGACGACCTCGTCCAGCTTCACGCGCTTATCGGCGTAATAGAGGATCTGCTGCTCTATTGTGGTTCGTTTCTCCGTACCCATCGTCAGTCCGTGCGTGCGCATGATCGTCGCTACCATCGGATATCCTTCGCTTTCCAGGAAACGGGCGCAGGCTTCCTCATGCCGGAGATCTGGATAACGCCTTTGCGTTTCCTGCCAGATCCGTGCTCGCTCTTCATTCACTTCTTCCTCCTGATGCCCCGCGCCTTTCGAGAAATCGAGGAAACGCAGGAGATCATGTGCACTCGCTGCGATGAAGAGAGATTGCTCTCGGACAATGATTCCTCGTGCGATCATTGATTGCGCGAGAGCGCGAGCAGTCTTCGCTACAGCTTCGCAATGCCGGACGATGATGTGTGAAAGTGAGAATTGCTGTCTCCATATGCGAATATCCTTTTCACTGGGAATCGGTTGATCCTGGAAATCGATGGTGAGTGTCCTCCCTCCAGTGCCCTCATCGGTAAAATGCAGGTGGATGCCTCCTTCTTTCTTCGTGTCCGGCAGGCGCTCGGCCCATTCAATACAGCGAATTCCTTCATGATCCTCCGATGAACGGACGAGTTCGATTGCCTGGGATTCCGTGAGCCGATAGAGATCTAGATGAAGGAGCTCGTCCCATAGTGTCGTCGGGTAGCGCTGCTCCAGAGCGAACGTGGGGCTTGTGATGCGCCCCCGAACTCCCAATGCCTGTGCAAATCCCCGGAGGAACGTCGTTTTGCCTGCTCCCAGCTCACCCATCAGCCAGAGCGTCAGAGGTTTGCTGTACAGGGAATGTGCAAGGGACGCGCCTGCGAGCGTTGTCATTTCCGCTGTATTAAGCCGTATGTTAAGAGAATCAAACATTGACATATATATACTAAAATGATATTATACCTACATAACGAACACACACATGAATCACCTGGTTTCCAAGCGCAGTATCGGCTTCCGGTTGACCCCTCTTCATCGATTCAAAGAGCCTCATGCGTTTCACTATCTCGCGCAGAGAGCATCGTTCTGGGTGGCGATCTTCTCGCTCCTGGCATTCGTCGCCGGCAATATGATCGGTCAGCATGGGTGGCAGGTGTTTTGGAAATCGGTCCTTGGACGCACAGATGATAGCCTGATCGTCTACACGGGCACAGTCACTCCCATTGCTCAGGTTCCGGATTACGTTCGCTGGACGAAGACCGGCGGTAACCCGCAGGATCATACGTTCCAGCAGGTCCCCAAGGATGATCTCATGGTCCTTCCTGCCTATCCGTCTGCAGGCTCCGTCTTACCATCCATCTATTCTGTAGGATATCTGGGTTCCTACTCTTCCGGTACTCCGGGCACGGGAAGTCATCCTGCGGTGGATATCCGAGTGCCAGTCGGTACGCCGATTCGTTCCATCGCCAATGGCGTCGTCGAGTCCGTGCGCGATGATGGCAGCGGCTATGGCAAGCTCATCGTCATTCGGCATCCCAATATTCCGAATCCTGATCGTCCTTCGACGGTCACGACGCTTTACTCCTGTTATGCGCATTTAAGTGCCCAATATATACGTGAAGGTGATGTCGTCATGAAGGGTGACCAAATCGGGCTTTCGGGCGCCACCGGTGATGTGAGCGGCCCACATCTACACTTCCAGATCGATCGCGCATCTGCACCGTGGCATCCATTCTGGCCATTCTCCGGAGCAGATCTCCGTGCTGCAGGACTCACAATCAATCAGGCGATCAATCAGGGATTCATGAGTGATAAAGCCGCGGAGAATACGGTCAATCCTGTGCTCTTCGCTCAAATGAACTTCAGCGCACCGACGACGATTGTTCAGGTGAATGCTCTCCCATCAGCCACTATCAATACTGCGCCTGTCTCGGCTCCTGCCAAAAATCTGTCTCTGCAGGAGCGTGCAGCGATTGCCCGCGCCTCTCGGCTTGCTCTCCTCAATCAGAAGAAGTCTGTCGCTGTGCAGGTTCCCGCTGCGACGACGGTTGCCGTCGCAACACCGTCTGCCCAGTCAGCTCCGGCAGTTCCTACCATCATTGCGCGCCAGGTCGTCGCGATCAATATTCCCTCAGCCCCGTCTACGCCCGTGTCGACCGTCTCACTTGATTTGCCGGACTCCTATTCACAGCGCGCATGGGTGACGATGCGCATCAATCTCCTGGATGCGCAGGGGAATCTCGTCATCAATCCGATCCTGGGAAGTGACCTCTACATTCAGACGGCATTCGGTAGTGCCAACTTCAGCGCGCAATCGCTCTCCACACTGGACTTCGTGAATGGCAGTGCGACGATCAAGGTCTTGCCGCTTGGCAATCGGACGGTGGTGCTCTCGGTGTATCCGTTCAATGTGCTGAGCAAGCCGCTGAAGTATGTGAAGTAGATCGAAGCATGTCATGGTGAGCCGCGTCGAACCATGGCATGCGATTCTCTTTGAAAACCCCCGGTTACCGATTCGTCAGTACTTCATGATAATCCTCCATTCGCAGGATATGGATCGCCGGTTCCTCATACGGATGAACGTTGATGATGGCTTCCAGCACATCTTTGAGTTTCGCATCTCCCACAACACACTCGATGCGTTCTTCCTCCACTTCTTCGACTTTCCCAATTTCTCCGATTGCAGGTTTGGCTCCCTTCAACGGTCTGAAGCGTCCTGTTCCGCGGGAAGAAAATGAGCAGCTATCGTAATTGCCAATTTTTCCTGCACCGGCATCTGCAGCAGCCTTCCGAATGGAATTTGCTGATGCGATGGGGACGTAGATGATGAAGTGATGCATACAGGAGGTGAAACATCACAATAGGTCGTTCCCCAGCCGAAGATCGCGATCTTCGGCTGGGGAACTGCGGTCCGCGACATTGCCCGAATATAACGACAGCCACAGCATGATGAGCATTAATGCGAACGCCGCGAGGAGCTTCTGCAGGGTATTGAGGAAGAGCGCCGAAATACCAAATGACGAACCCAGAGCGGCGGTGAGGAGGATGATCTGCCACTCACTCCAGCCTTTGCGTAGCAAGCGGTGATGGAGGTGTTCATCGGTAGCATTTCCGCGGAACGGCGAGACACCTTTGGCCAGTCGACGGATGATCACAATAATGGAATCGATGAGCGGGACGCCGAGGACCAGGAATCCTGTCGCGACTTTCCCTCCCGTGAAAATCGTCAGGACTCCGAGCATCAGCCCAAAGAACATCGATCCCGTATCTCCCAGTAGAGCGCGCGGTGGAGGAACATCAAAGAGCAGACAACCCAGTGCGATTCCTGCGAGGGACAGAGCAATGAGGCCAAGCGAGAAGTCTCCCACACGATCGCTGAGGGAAAGGAGCCCTATGGTGAGAAAGCCAATCACGGAGATCACGCTCACCTGTCCGCGAATGCCGTCGAACCAATTGAGTGCGTTCATCGTGAGACCGAGCCACACGACGGTGAAGAGCATCCCCACGAGCGAAGGGTTACCAAGGCTCTGGATCGGGAGATTGAGAATATTGAGATTGAGGATGTCGAATCCCATAATGCCCGCTAGAGGATTGGTGAGCGAAAAAAGGCGCGTCCCAGTGAGAAAGACGATGAGAGCGACGAGAATCTGAATTCCCAGACGAAGGAGGGGACTGATGCGCAGGCGATCGTCGAGGAAGGAGATGATGGCGAGGATAATGATGGAAACGATCAGGCCGACTGCCTGCAGAGACCATGGACTCATGGCGATCGTGGATTCAAAAATGACAAAGAAGACGAGGAACGTGAGGACGGCGAGGATGCCGGTGGGATAGGGAATTCTCTTTCTCTTGAGCCCGTAACGCTCGGGAAAGTCCATCAGGTGCCAGCGGGGAAAGTATTTGATCGCCAGAAAATGCAGCTCTATGCAGCAGAGGAGGCAGAGGAGGGGAGCCAGAATAATGTAGAATGGAGAATTGATACTGTAGAATGAGAAAAGAGTAATTATACATTCTCCATTCTACATTTTTCATTCGGATATGACCAAGCCCCGCACCTCCGTCACCCGCGAAATCTGCGGTATCCTCGGCAAGATGCCCAATGCATCCAAGATTCTGAAGGAATGGAATGCATATTTCCGCGAGCAGGGCATGGATGCGACGATGGAGCTCTATCCCGCGACGGTGGCCAATCTTCCTGAGAGGCTGAGTGAAATGTACCACTTCGACCGGCGGTTTTATATCGTCGCTAAATCACTGCAGAAAGCCATTATTCCTCTTTTGGATTCTGTATCGGCAGAAGCGCGGAGGAGGGGAGTGACGGTTGTGATGAATCACCATGGGATCTTCAATGGAGATTGCACGAGTCTTGAGGAATTGAAAACTTGTGGTGAGCCGGGACGAACCATGGAAAATGATTTCATGAGGAAGCTGATCACCCTGTGATGATGGAGGGTTGTCAATTATTCCTCCTCAACTTTTTCGCTGTACCCGCTACACTTCCGTTATGAGTAACTACCCACTTCTCAAAGACGCGAAGATCAAAGGTAAGAATGTTCTTCTGCGTGCTGGTTTCGACGTTCCCATGAAGGACGGGAAGGTCACCGATGTCACACGCATCGAGGCGATGCTGCCCACGATGAAATTTATCCTTAAGGGCGGTGCTTCTCTTATTATTCTGGCGCATCAGGGGCGTCCCAAGGGAGAGCGTGTGCCGGAAATGAGCCAGAAGCCGATTGTTCCGATTCTCGAAAAACTCCTGAAGGTGAAGGTGTCCTTCTGCGATCACTGTCGCGGTGAGGAAGCGACGAAAGCTGCTGCCGCACTTCAGCCCGGAGAGGTTCTGCTTCTGGAGAATCTTCGCTATGAGAAGGCCGAAAACAGCAAAGCTCCCGAGGAGCGCGAGACATTTGCGAAAGAGCTCGCATCTCTGGGGGATCTGTACGTCAATGATGCGTTTACCAACTGTCATCGGGATCACGCGAGTATGACGGGTGTACCGAAGTTCCTGCCACATTTCTTAGGTCTGCAATTGGGCGAGGAGGTGCTGCATCTCTCCAAGGTTCTGGATGATCCACGTCGTCCGGTGACGCTCATTGTGAGCGGGGCGAAGATGGAGACGAAAGTTCCCGTGATCGAGTCCTACCTCGCGAAGGGGGATGACGTGCTCCTCGGAGGTTGCATCGCCAATACCTTCATCGCCGCGCGCGGTTTCGATATCGGCTCTTCTAAATACGAGGAAGAACAGGTCGAAAAAGCGCAGGAAATCATGCTGGAGGCCGAAAATGAGGAGTTTGCTGATATCCATGTTCCCCGCGATGTGATCGTTGCTTCGGAACCTTCTGAAGCTGCCGAGAAGATTTGTTTGCCCGTGGAAGATGTCACCGGGGATATGATGATTCTGGACATTGGAAAGGTGACCATTGATCGGTACGTGAAGATCATTCAGAAGTCTGGAACGATCATCTGGAACGGACCTCTAGGTATGTACGAATACAATCGTTTCTCTCATGCCTCCAAGCGTATTGCCGAAGCGGTTAGGGATGCGACCAAGGGCGGTGCGGTGTCGGTGATCGGAGGTGGTGATACCATTGATTTTCACTTGAAGTATGGATATCCGCTTGATGCCTATACGTTTGTCAGTACTGGAGGGGGCGCGATGCTCGATTTCATTTCCGGAAAGGAATTGCCAGCACTGAGGGCACTCCTGAAGTAAGCAGTCACAGAGTATGGCCGAACACCTCACTATTCTCATTCCCGTGGAAGGGGAGTCCTGGAGCGCCTACGTCCGTCGCGCCAGAGATACGGCTGGCGAGACGCTCCTCATTCTCTCGGGAATCGAGTCACAGTTGAAGGAGGGTGATGAGCGACGAAGGTTCTTCGAGGCGTGCCTGTCCTTGCGGAGCAGAGTGTGTATCGCCACGAAGCGTCCTTCCCTGATTGCCGCTTCCCGTATTCATGGGTTCCGTGTGATTACAAAAACTCGGGAATTGAAGGTCTTTCTACAGCATCAGCCATCTTCAGAAGAGGCATTCCGTGTCTTCTCACCACATCTCTGGCGTCAGCAGCTCCGGTCGCAGCTCCAGACGATGGGGCTCTTGTCCCTTCCCAAGATCCGCATCTGGATTCTCATACTCGTGAGTGCATCTCTGTTTCTGTTCGTCCTCTTCCGGCTCCTGCCCTCTGCCACGATTACTGTGAAACCCCGTGAGGATTCCATTACTCATACGGTGAATATCTTTCTTGTCCAATCCGGAGCAGTAGTTGCGATTCCCACTCGCGTTCGCACAATGCCACTTCGTCCGATCGTCATAGATCTTCAGAAGAATGTCACATTCGACCAGATCAGCAAGGAATTTACGGGAACAAGCCCAAAAGTTGTCATGACCATCGTTAATACATCACCCGAGCCATATTCCTTTCGGAAAGGAACACGACTCACCAATCAGGCGGGAATGATTTTCCGTATTCTTCAATCGGTGGTTGTTCCTCCCAATGGAAAAATCTCTGTACGCAGTGAAGCTGATTCATTGGATTCCTTCGGGCGTATCGTCGGAGAGCGTGGAAATATTGATCCGGGAAAGAAATGGGAATTTCCAGGCCTTCCTGCGGAACAGCGTTCTCTCGTGTATGCGGAGAACCTTACGGCTTCCTCCGGTGGAACCACAATGTATCGCACGGTCCTTACGAAGAATGATCTTGTCATTGCAGAAAAGCAGCTACAGGAAGATCTGCTCGTTCAGGCGAAGCAAATGGCCGATGAACAAAAAACTCTCTGGAATTCCCAGCATCCTTCGCAACAACTGGAGGTGCTCTATTATGATGAGCTTACAAAAGTGCAGTATAAGGATTTCGTTATCCCCGCATCATTTATTGGACAGCCTGTTACGTCCGTTCCTATTGAGGGATCGATTCGGTACATTGTCTATGCCTACGACACGCAGGCTGTTTTACAGCTTCTGACCAGCGAATTGATGACGCATGTTCGAGAAGGCAAGCGTTTGCTGCCGGCCAGTCTCACACTCAACCGGCTCGTGGCGCACGTCATTGATTATGCGGAGGACTTTTCCTGGATCAAGATCACCGTCGATCTCTCGGGCACGGAGCAGTACATTATCGATCCGCTCTCCCCCAGCGGTGCGCTGTTTGCTCGTCGGGTCCGGGAAAAAGCTGCTGGAATGACTGCGGAAGATGCAGCGCGCATTATCAAGAATTTCCCGGAGGTCGATAGTGTGGGAATCTCCCTCTGGCCTCCATGGAGCGGTACTCTGCCAATGATTCCCTCGCACATTCTCATTGATCTTCCTGCATCCTGACGTGGCATCATTTTGTCATTTCCTCTGGCGATTGATGCGGATATTCTTCTTCATTGGTGCCATGGGAGGAATAGTCATCGTATCGGTATTGCTCTTCATCATTTCTCAATTCAATGGTACGACTGATTTCCAGATATTCACGAATGGAGGAGGGGAGCGGTGCGCTCTGGTCTTTGGCGCGGCTATTCATAAGGGCGCACTCCCCGGTCCCGCAATTATCCGGCGCGTCGAAACAGCAGTTCGTCTGTATCGAGAAAAGATATTAGAACATATTGTTCTCAGTGGTGGGAAGGGAAGTGGTGAAGTGACGAGCGAATCGAAAGTGATGCGCGATGTCGCTTTGAAAAGTGGTATTCCAGCAGGGGATATCACCATTGAAGAGCAGTCCCGCACAACCTGGGAAAACCTCGTGTACTCTCGTTCACTCGTCGCCAGCTGCAGTCAGATCGTCGGCATCAGTGATCGCTACCATTTAGCCAGAATTCGCCTCTTTTCATCAGCTATGGGCTATTCCAACCTCTCCACCTACCCATCAGATGCAGAATCCTCTCCGTGGTTTGAGAGCCAATCAACCCTCCGTGAGGCTTTGGCCATTCTCTACTACATTCCACAGGCTCTTCTGGCATATGCCGCATCGCATTGACGATCAGAACATGAGGATTATTCTCTTGTATGAATATTGGACATTTGCTCTTACAGATCAATAAATGTGAACAGATTGACTCTTAGTATTGATATTCAAGATAAAATGCATTATGTTGAATTGGATAAATGTGGAAAACCTCTCTCCCCTTCTTACCATGAACGTTGTGAGCACTACATCACCACTATCGCTGGCCATTGATCGGTACCTCATGTTTCTTCAAGCGGAACAAAATAAGTCACCTCTCACGATCACATCCTATAGACAGTCACTGGATCTTCTTCTGAAACTGTGTCCAATGAATGATCCCCTCCTCTTTAACAAGCAAACGATTCGCATTTACAAAACCGCACTCCATTCCTTTCGTACGAGAAATGAAAGAGAGTTATCCATCCGTACCAAGAACCATCATTTGACCATTCTTCGTGCATTCTTGCGATATCTCATTCAGGAGGAAGAAATGAATGTTTTGCCTCCCGATCGGATCCAGCGATTCAAGGAAGAGCAACGCAAGGTCAAAGTTTTGTTTCACGATGAACTGCAACGACTTCTTTCGTCGCCGGATACAAGTCAACGAAGCGGCAAGCGCGATAAAGCTATTTTGGAGCTCTTCTTCTCCACTGGGATGCGTCTAGCAGAGCTTCGTTCGATTAATCGTACGGACCTCAACTATCAAACCAGGGAAATAAGCGTCCGAGGCAAAAGAGGGAAAGTTCGCGTTGTCTTTCTCTCTGAAGGATCCATTGCTGCTCTGAAGGAGTATGTGAATGCACGTCTCGATCATCTGCAGCCACTCTTCATCACTCATCATGAAAAGGCAGCGTTTGAGCTCCCCCCCGGCGAAAAGTATCGCATGTCTGCGAATATGATTTATCGCATCGTTAAGCGCTATGCAAGAGAGGCCGGTATACTCTCAAATCCTTCTCCGCACACTCTGAGACATTCATTTGCAACAGACCTACTGCGCAATGGAGCAGATTTGAGATCTGTCCAAGAACTTCTTGGGCACAAAGATCTCTCTACAACGCAAATTTATACACACGTTACCAATCCGCAGCTCAAAGAGGTGCATCGGAAGTTTCATGGGAAGTAGGGATGACAATGGCCATCATATGCCGAAATGTTTTGAGAGATATTCCTTCACTCTGCCCAAGGTTGTACCATCCACTGTGCCGATTTTTTTGATCATCCGCGTTGCATCGAAGCTCATGATGTGACGGACTTTGATGAGGGTCGTTGTATGGAGATGGTTTGCAGCGTCAGGTTGCACCAGAATATCGAACTTCCACTGCCGATTTTTGTACGAGGACATGACCATTACCGTCACGAGTCCCCTGCCGTCGCGTTGCATGGTTTCACTACCCCATGCCCTGCGTTCAAGCGCCGCAGCGCGAGACGCAGTTCCTTCCGCGTTCACGACCCTATGCAGGATGCTGCTATCCTTGATCTATGCCGAATATCGAAACAGATCTCTGGCGTTGGTA
>Ga0194063_10000380_pt1 | contig 32889 bp, 32 predicted proteins | sample SepL3720m_MetaG_FD_155459 | JGI IMG/M metagenome (GOLD analysis project Ga0194063, IMG submission 155459) | Anoxic zone freshwater microbial communities from boreal shield lake in IISD Experimental Lakes Area, Ontario, Canada - Sep2016-L373-20m | ecosystem: Environmental > Aquatic > Freshwater...
CTTCAAGCGGTTCCGCAAGCTTGCGGAAGAGTGGGTGGATTTATCGCTGGAGGCCTCGCAACTTCGCGTCAAAAAAGGCGAGATCAAGACTTGAGGACCACCGAAGAAAACGGTTCTCTCAAGAAAAATAATGAATCAGGATGACCTTGTTGTAGTGAGTTACCCCTTGCAATCTTCCACGGTCACCCAGACATCGTTGAGCAGGAGCGAGAACGCGCGGTCTTTAATCCAATCCTTAACGGGCATCTGGAGCACGGGCTCCAATGCGATGGCAATTTTTCCTTCGGAAAGCATGGACTCATCGGCATCAAAACTGAATACCGACTGCGGACTAAACCGGGCTTCGGGTCCTTCTGGGATGCCCCATTGTGCCCCCCCCTGATTGTCGCCTCTCACAATAGCCCTTTTGTTCCCTTTTACGAGGAAATTCCGCTTCAATCCATGATCGTGATCATAGGCGTGCAGGTGGATGCGCGCCTTTTTCCCTTTAAGGGCATCCGTTCCATACAGACTTAGCCTAAGCATCCACGGGCTAGTCCATGCGGTATGGCCGGGTTCCCATGTTTTGCCGTAGTCGAGGCAGTCGGCGTCATACCGCAGACCGTCCTCGGCAATGGCCAGGTAGTCCTCCTGCATCGGATGTGTCCAAGTTCCGATCTGGCATTTGCGGAAGCAGGCCAAAGAAAAGATAAGACGCTCGTTTGGACTAAGCACGTTGCGCCGCACCCAGTCGTGCAGCTTTTCTGTATCTTCCTCTACCGAGAAGGGCCTGGCACTGGGTTGCGGCGAGAATTGCGCCTCCACCGCGAAGGCTTCTCCGGTTTTGATCCAGACTCGAAGATAGGGGCTTTCGTTCGTGAGCGTGAATGGTCGGTCCGGCTCGGATTCCTCCCCTTCGTGCGTTTCCACCCGATCCACGCCGCCGGTAATTTTCACTTCCGATATTCCTTGCTTTGTCTTGACCAGGTAAGCGTGCCGCTCGCTTTCGAGGCTCGCGGGCATGTGGGCGAGCGTCAGTTCGTTTGAAATTTCCACCACATCGTGTTCGCGCGGTGCCGACGGCACGCCCGGCAGGAACACCTTCCACGTTGTTTCTCCGGGTTGCCGGATCGCACTGTGGAGGAGAATGGCTTCACAACGTCCTCCCTGCGGGCGTGCGGACATCCATCGAAGCTCTCCGTCCGCCCCGTCGAGCGGGTAGGGCAAAACGGGAGGGTTCCACAGGAGCACGGGAAAGGCGTCCCAGGTTTCGCGGCTGGTGAATGTCACCTCGACTTCCGCACCGCCGCCAGACTCCCGCCAACGGACTTGCACATCGGAAATTCCCACCGCTTCCGGCACACACCCAGTAGGCCAACCGTCCGCCAGATCGCTGAACGGCACAGCAGGGCCAACGCCAGGAAATGCCACGTCGGCCCGCTTGCCGGTCCGGGGCCAGATCGCCAATGGCAAGGGAGAGCGCATGGTAAAATCCGCCCGGAAGAGCGGATGGTCGGCGGTGGCCACCGTGGTTTCGATGATCGGCTTGCGGCTGAAATCTCCCCCTGCCAAGACGTCAGGCACCACGCTCAGGCGTGCGGGCGGCCAGGACTCCCCGCCATTGCGCAGGGCAAATTGTCGGACTGCATCGGAGGTGCCGAGAACGACGCGTCCGCCGCCCCGCTGCGCATGGGTGAGGCTGCGTTGGATGAGGGCACGATTGATGCGGGAAATGCTGAGCGCCCAGAGGGACTCGCCGCCTTCAACCCCGACGTTCAGGATATCCGGACCACCGGTCGCGCGGGAACCGTTGACGAATGCGTCGAGCAGGTCGATGGCCCGCCAAGGAACGACCCCATTTTCCTGCGCTCGGTCCTCTCTTTGGAGGCATGAGCTATCGAGAACGTTTTCCAGCCAATACCGGTAGCAGGTCGGCGCGACGAACTGGCACTGCGCCGCCGCGAACACCGCATCCGCCTGAGGCGATTGAGGTCGCCGGACATCTGTGTTCGACATGAAATACGGAATGTCCGGCATCCCGGGGTTGGCCAGTTCCCACCCGCCATCGATCCAATACTGCCCCGGGCATTGCTGAGTGATTGTGCGGATTTCCAGCTCGCGGCAGACACGAACGAGCCCGGGCGAGGGAGTGTAGGTCCCCAAAGTTGTCAGAGGCCGGTAGCCAAGCTCCTCCCAGCGTTGCTTTACAAAGCGAAGCAGACGGCGGATGACTTCGTCGGAATAGGCTCGCCAGTTCGCGTTGTCCAACTTCAAGTCAGGGAAGTCCCTCTGCAGGGATGTGGGATGGATCATCGGGGCTACGGTGTCGCCAAATTCCCGCTCGAATGCCGGGTAATCATATCGAGGCGAACTCAGGTTAAGCATGAAATAATCCACAGCACCCCGGTAGCCGTGGATCAGCTCGGAATAAGGATTGCTCGTAGCGGCGACCATATGTCGGATCACCAGGCTGTCGGAGCCGACACAAGCGAGATACCGATAAGGAGAACGGGGCGCGGGGGGATCCACGTCGGTCACCGGCTGGCGACAGACATTCAGGGCTGCCTCGTCGAGCGTGATCGCGTAATTGCCGGGCTCGGGCAGCGTGACGATCGCTTCTCCGACCGTTCCCTCAGCCGACCACGCCACCGGGATCTGTTGCCGTTCCGGCCGGGCACCAGTGCCCTCATAGATGTGGTGGTGCAGATAGACCAGTTTCGGCTGCGGATCCCCTTCGCAGCGCATCAGGCGCAAGAGGGTTTCCTGAGCGGGTAAAAGCAGGGCGTCGGAGAGATGAAGAGTAAGCATATTGATTTCTTTGGGTTGATCGATCTTTTGGTTAGCGTTGGCTGGCGGTTTCCTGTCGAAGAAACCGCTCGAGTTCCGATTGCGTGGGAGAGCCTTCCCAATCACCGCTGCTGAGGCAGGCCAGCGCGCCGAGCGCACAGCCACGTTCGAGCTGGGCTCGGAGGGGAAGCGCCTCGCAGCGAGCGGATATGAATCCCGCATTGAAAGCATCTCCCGCGCCGATTGGATAGATTTCCTGGCGAAGAGGAAACGCCGATTGCGTCAGGACGGTTTCCCGTGAGTGGAACGAAGCCCCCAATGCGCCGGACTTGAGCACCAGCTCGCTTGTTCCCGCATCAAAAAAGTGGGTCGCCAAATCTTCAAATCGGCTGTCGGGGAAGACGAGTTGCGCTTCCTCGCGGCCGGCGAAGATTCCATGAATGTGTTGGAGATGGGTCCGGACAAACGCCGCTGCTTGCTGAGCGGTCCAAAGTTTTGCGCGAAAATTGATATCGAACCAGACCTGTGTTCCCTGTGAGCTGGCGCGTTCCACCAATCCGGCCACGGCTTCGCGGCATGCCCCGCTCAAAGCGGGCGTGATGCCCGTGAGAAACAAAATCCGGACGTTGTCCAAAGCGAGGCTTTCCGCAAGCGCGGCGCAGCGTACGGCAAATGCTGACGAGCCGCGATAATAGTAAACCGCTGGTTCCCCCCACGCCGGACGGTCCCGCAACAGCAGCGCCGTGGGCGAGCCGGATATGATTTCCACCCCTTCTGTGTCCACGCCTTCGGATCGGAGCGCTTTGAGAATCCGCCATCCAAAAGGGTCGTCGCCGAGAGCGGATACATAACGGACTGGGTGTCCAAGCCGGGCGAGAGCGATCGCCACGTTGGACTCCGCGCCAACGAAACCAAGCTCGCCAGTCGCGCCGTCGGCAAGCCGGTAGCCCGTCGTGCAGGCAATCGATCCCAACGTTTCCCCGAAGCAGCAGACGGCAGGGGAATGCGTCATAGAACGCTAAATTGTTCCAGCGCCTCAGTCGTCAACGTGGACCCCGCGCCAGGTTGTTGGGGCGGAACAAACTGGCCGTTTTTCACCATCATGGGCTCTTGGAAACAATGCCGGATCCAGGGGATGTATTCCAGCATGGTGCAGGCAGGATGCGCGAGTGCGGTATGGAGGTGGATCTGGCCCATGTCTCCCGCATGGGGTGCCACCGGGAGGTGATGGGCCAGCGCCAGATCCGCCACTTGCAGCCACTCGGTGATTCCGCCGAGCCGCGTCACGTCGGCTTGCACAAAGTGGACCGCGCCCGCTTTCATAAAGGCGGCAAAGGAATCGAGGGAATATAGCTGCTCGCCCAGGGCCACCGGGGTTCGCGTGGCGCGGGCCAGCGCAGCATGGCTCTCCACGTCGTCATACCAAAGAGGCTCTTCAAACCAATAGAGATCCTGCTGCTCAAACTTCCGGGCATGAATCAGCGCGGTGGGCAGATCCCACTTGCCATTGGCATCGACCATCAATTTGATATCCGGCCCGATGGCGGCGCGCACCGCCTCAATGCGCCGGAGGTCATCATTAGGTTGGGGCGATCCGATCTTAATCTTCACTCCCCGGTAGCCTTCCCCGACAAAGCGCCTGCAATTTTCCACCACCTGCGCAGTGGGAAGGTTCAGCCAACCGCCATCGGTATTGTAAGCCTCGATGCCATCGGGGCGAAGCCCTCCGAGCAGCTTCCAGAGCGGCAATCCGGATGCTTTTGCCTTTAAGTCCCAAAGTGCGATATCCACTGCCGCCAGCGCCAGCTGGGTGATTCCGCTGCGTCCGACCCATTGCGAAGGCGAAAAATGATAGAGCTTGCGCCAAAGCCGTTGAATGTCGTTGGCGTCTTCGCCTTCGAGCAGCGGCCCGTAGGTGTGTTCAATGCAATCGGTAATCAGCCGGTCCGTCGCCCGGTGCGCGTGCGTCCCGGTGTACCCGTAGCCGCGCAACCCGCCTTCCGTGTGTAGGATTACCCCCGGCACCCCCCAGTGGGTGATGCGATGTGCGCTGTCGGCAATCTGGCTGCCCGTCACGGGCACGTGCAGCGTGAAGGTTTCGACTTTTGTGATTTTTAATTCCATGTGCGTTGTAAAAGTTGTTCGGCCACCGCGTTGATTTGTTTGAGCGAGCCGCAAAATCCCCACAAGAGCGAATGCTCGGCATAGACGGGATCTTCGCTGCTCACCGATGGGCTGTGATATTCAAGTTCGCCAAAGCCGAACCCGTCCCAAGCCTGGATTATTTGGTTATTGGCGCGTGCTGCCGAGGGGCCGTCGGCATAGACCATGCCGGGAGCGACGGGAAACTGCCAGATCATCGCCGCAAACCGGCCCCGAGCCAGCGGCCGCAGAACGCCCGCGCAGCCGGTCACCTGGGAAATGTCCAATCCAAGTTTGGCGATGTCTGTCCCTCGGAAATTCCACCGCAGGGCATCCTCTTCCGCCCGCCAGTCATCATGGTGGAAGGCGTTGAAATAGACCTGCGGCTTCGCTGGTTGGCGCGTGGGAACCAGAAGCCGGCTGCCTGCCGGCATTTGGAGCAGATGCCACAAATCCAGGCGCTTGCCCGAAGGGGCTCTGAGCAGTTGCAATCGATGCTGGAGGCGCACGCCCATATAGCGCACCCCCACGAGCTTGACCGGCGGAGGGACGGAGCTGATCACACGCTCAACAGCAAACTCTACTCGTGTTCCATCCCGGAAATCTTCGAGCGACGCCGTCATTTCCATCCGCACACTCTTTTCGTCAGCGTGGGTGATGGCATACGATCCGGGGTCGCAGCCCTGCTGGATCTCATGGTTGCTCAGCGTACGCGCATCGGGTTTCCCTCTCCAAAAGTAGGCATATTCCGGAGCGAACCAAAGTCGGACGCCGCCGATCTGGCTGGATGCTTTTCCTCGCAGCCAGCCAGGCTGGGAAATCGCTTCGTTGACATAGGGGATATTTTCCGACTCTTCCTCCACGCAGAGGCCGGCGAGGCACCCCCCCACCGTCGTCACGGCAGCCCTTCCGCCCGATGGGGAAACAAGCTCGTGAACCGACAGGTCAGCAGATCGCAAATGCTCAATGACTTTTCGATACTTCATCGCTCAGCACAATTTTTTCAGCAAGGGATACTCTGCCACATTCAAGGCAATCCCCAGCCCGGGACGCCGGTTCAACACGACTTCGCCATGTTCGACTACCGGCTCCCCAAGAAACACCGGAGCAATGGCCTCAAGGTTCTTTCGAGCCCAGACCGGCACGGCCAGAACTTCCAAAATTCGGAAGTTAGGAATGGCCGCCATGACATGAACCGTCGGGGCACTGAACGCATGAGGGATGACCTCAACCCCGGCAGCTGCGGCCAAGGTCGCAATTTTCCGGACGGCCGTGATCCCTCCGGCGCGATGCACATCTGGCTGCAACACATGCGCGGCCCGCATCTGGAGAATCTGCTGAAACCCGTAAGGCGTAAATTCGTTTTCCCCATGTGCAATCGGGATGCGGCTCACCCGGCACAGCTCGGCGTAGGCGTCGAGTTCATCAGGAAGCAACGGCTCCTCAATCCACCCCAGATCAAACGCTTCGAGTTCTTTTGTCATGCGTTTGGCAAACCGCAAATCCCATCCCATATAGGCATCCGACATCAGATCAATGCCGCTCCCAATCGCCTCGCGCAACAGGGCGATATGCTCCACATTGCGGCGGATTCCGGCAGCTCCCAAGCCGGCATGGGCCGGGAATCGCGTCTTCATGGCCTGATAGCCTTCTTTCACGTAAGCTTGGGCTTCCTCGACCAGCAGCTCCTTTGCCACCGGCTGCAAATGGCTGGCATAGGCGGGGAGCCGCTCGCGCAGTGCCCCACCCAACAGGTCGTAGACCGGCTTGTCAGCGGCCTTGCCCGCCAAATCCCACAGGGCAATATCCACCGCGCTCAACGCCTCAATCGCCACACCCTTGCGGCCATATGGGATCGATGCCCGGTAGAGGATATCCCCGATCCGCTCAATTTGCCGGGGATCCTGGCCCACAAGAAGTCGCCGGAAATGATTCTCAATGACCGCCGCCGCCGCTCCCGTGCCATCTTCCGCCCATCCGATGCCGGAATAGTCTCCCGCGTCGATTCGCACAATGACCAGGGCCTGGGGCCACCACCACGAATCCAATGATCCCGCGTATTCGTTGTAACGCGAAAGCGGTGATGCCGACGGGGCTTTTTTTTGCGCCTCCCAAAACGCACCCCATAATGATTGCTCCAACCGGAGAACACGAACTTGATCGATTTTCATAAGGTTTTCCACCCCCCATCGGAATGCTCGCCATAGAGTGCCAGCAGCACCTTGAGGGTTTTTACGGCGTCCTCGCCGCTCACGCGGGATTCCTCGCCACTGTCGAGACAATCCAGAAAGTGTGCCAGCTGCCGGACGAAGCTGAACTCGAAGGGCTCCGGGGTTGCCTGCTCGATCCAGCCCTGTAATGCAGGAGAGCGCCCGCCCTCCACCTCGCTAAACAAGCGCAGGCTGGGACGCGGGCAGATGCTGTATTCGATCGCTCCCTGGTCCCCGGAAACGAGGATCGATTGCTCGCAGCCCTGCGGCCAGTCGTGCTCGTAACCGGGGAGCTTCATGCCGTAGGTCACCATCAGTTGAGCCAGGGCGCCGGATTGGTAGCGCAGCACCGCTGCTGCAAAATCCTCCCCCTCCATTTCCTTGCGCACCAAGTTCCCGGTCATTCCCGAAACCTCCGCCACCTCGCCAAAGATTTCCCGAAGCCGATACACCAGATGTCCGGCCCCATCCATCCAGCAACCCCCTCCGGTTTTCTCCTTGCTCAGGCGGAAGTCCCAAGGGCGGAAGTCCAGCCATTGTGTGGACTTGGCTTGGGCGAAAAGCGGACGTCCGATCACCCCTTCCCGTACCAGAGAAACCATCCGCTCGAAGGCAGGATGGAACAGTCCATTGTGGGCAACCATCAGCCGTACACCCGCCTCCCGGCACACACAATTGATCCGTTCCGCCTCATCCATGGTGGAGGAAATTGGCTTTTCCAAAAAGATCGCCTTACCGAAGCGGGCGGCGAGGGTGACAAACTCGACATGCACATCGTGAGGCAGAAAGATGCACACCGCATCAACTTCGACCGTGCGCAGCAACTCCTCGAAGGAGCAAAATCCCGGAACTCCCCACTCTTGGATGCGTTGCGCGACGGCTTCCGGGCGGAGGTCACAGACCGCAGCCAGCCGGGCGCGCGATCCGGCCGCCAGGAGGGCCGCGTAATGCACGTCTGCCACACGCCCCAATCCGATAAATGCCAGTTTTTTCATAATTCTTTGCGAACCTCCGCAGCGAGATATTCAGCCAGCGTATCCAGATAGAAATTCCCCCGCGCGGCATCGGCACCGCGCTGGTCGCCGAGCACACCATTGGGCGAGATCGCCTCCATTCCTTCGCTCATCATCGCTTCACCGATCGTGTCAAACGGCGCGGGGTTTCCTGCCTCTGCCTTCTCCATCTCGACAAGCTCCGGTCGCATGGCCAACATCATCGACGTTTCAAATTCGCCCGCATGGGAACCCGATTGCGAAAGCGGAATCCCTCTTTCCAGCGGCACCTTGTCCCATGTGTCACGCACGTAACGGCCCACATCGCGAAGCCCGGAGACCCGGCAGCCCGGCCATCGAGATTCAAGAGTGGGCAAGACTTCATTTAGCACAGGGCCATTCCCGCCATGAGCTGGCCAGAAATACACCAACTTGAACCCGCTCCGAGCATGGCTCTCTGCAATGTCGTGAAGCATCCCCTTGAGAGTCTCTTTCGATACCGAGACCGTGCCCGCAAACGCCGCATGTTCAGGCGAATACCCCAGTGTCACCACCGGCCCGACCAGAGTCTTCCCCAATCGCTGGGCCGCACGCAAAGCGGTATGGAGCCCATGCTCATTATCAACGAGCAAAGGCAACGCCGGACCATGTTGCTCGGTTGCCCCCAATGGAACAATAACGGTCGTGTATCCCTCCTGGATTAGGCCTTCGATCGTTCGGAAACTCAACTGAGCAAGCTGTATGGATGGGTTCATAAATAAATTGCACCGCAAGGCGATGCGTTTTATGCTGCCCAGATTACCTCACCCCCGAGTCGATGAAAATGCACCCAGCGGGGAATAAACTTGCACTCACCGAAGAACCATGGCGCTGATTCGTTGTTTCTTCTCTATGATCAATCCCGTCGAAGTGGGGCATCAATGTGATCCCCACATCCACGGCTGCACGGAAATCGTTTTTTCTCAGAACTCCGAAGGGATCCTCACTCAACGCAATCACGACTACTCCTACCACGACCAGTCGGTTTTCATTTACCAACCAGGCACGAGTCACTGGGTGAAGAATAAAACAGCTGGATTGCAATGCTGCATCGGCGTAGTCGGCTGCCAATCCGAGCATCTCAAAGAAGGAGTTTTGACCGCAGACTCGCCTCTTGCCAGCCGATTCCTGGAATTTATTGAAGTGCTAAAAAACGCAAAAAGCACCTCCCAAACCGCCCGCCTCGAATTGCTCGCCGGCTTGGTCGTGTGTGATCTGCTCTCCAAACAATCTGCACACCGGCCGATTGCTCCGTCCAAAGCCGAACGAGTCCGACTCCTCATTGAGGATCAAATTACCGCGCCTATTGTCTTGGCTGACTTGGCGAGTGAGATCCGAGTGAGCCAGGACTATCTAAGACAACTGTTTCGCATGGAATTTCATGAATCGATCACTCAATACGTCTTGCGACGGCGGCTCGAACTCGCCTCTCAGATCCTGGCTAACTCAAAAGATCCGATCAAAGAAGTGGCAATGGAAACTGGGTTCTCTAACGAATATTACTTTTCGCGCGCTTTTGCCAAGAAAGCAGGAATGTCTCCTACTCGTTGGAGAGAATCTTGCAAATAATGTATAGAGCCTTCGCTCCGGGGTTGAGGCCTGTGTCGTTGCTCGACGCGGCCACATCAAAACCCTCCTTCCGTGTCGCCAAGGGGCGCAAAAGAGGCGATGGAGAGCGTGTAGTGGCATGTTCTCTCCCCAGTCCCCCAATTCGCACTGGTCCCATCCATCTTCTCCCGATGGCGCGGGGAATGATGCGCGGTTCGATGTGGCTCTGCTCGAAAAATCAGCGAGGTGTCCATCGTGTCCAGACCCGAGGCTTTGGAGCCGGCCGCCGGAACAGTTTTCGCAGGAATGCGAGCAGGAACTTCATAAGCGGATACTGCCATCGGCATTGATGCCAATCAAGGGAATCGCGCACCCAAGCGCTCGCCTAGTGGAGAACGTGCTTCCGACTCGCACCTTGGCCGAACCCGTTCGGGGGGTGGCCTCGGCCCGAAGTTCGACCGCCGCACGGGGTAGGAGACTTTAGGTGCCGGTCAAACTAAGTGGAATACCTCCTCCATGGAGGCCCACCATTCGCCCGGTGGGCGGTCAGGCAACGGTGCCTGACAGGGTTTGCAAACCGCCCACCACTCCTGAGTCCTCGGGTCTGCCGCCATTCTGCCAGAATCGGCGTTAAAGTCCGACCCGGTGTATTCGAAGTAGCTGAACAGGTAATGGTTCCCATCGGGCAGCTTGCGGAGATAGATCGAGTAGTTCTGGATGTGGCAGTCGCGGATTTTCTCGAGGACTTCCGGCCAGACGGCCGCGTGCAGCCGCTTGTATTCTTCGATCTTTTCGGGACGCAGTCCGATGAGGCTTCCGTAACGTTTCATAGGTGAAGGCGATGAATTGAGAGTAAGTACGTTCGGTCCGAGGTGTGGTCAGGCGGTTCCGACTGCGAATTCCGCGACCGCTTCGAACATCGCCTCGATATTTTCCGGTGGCACGTCGGGAAGGATGTTGTGGATCGTGTTGAAAACGAACCCGCCTCCTGGGGCTAGGATGTCAATCCGGCGGCGGACGTCGTCTTTGACTTCCTGCGGAGTGCCGTGGTTGAGCACATGCCGGGTGTCGCTGCCTCCGCCCCAGAATGTCACATCGTTGCCGAAATCCTTTTTGAGGCGTTCCGGCTCCATCTGGTAGCAGGCGGTCTGTACGGGGTTGATGACGTCGAACCCGCATTCGATGAGATCGGGGAGGAGCGAGTGGATTGAACCGCACGAATGCAGAAATGTCTTCATCTGCGAGTTCTTATGGACGTATTGGCAGAGCTGGGCATGGCGCGGCTTGAAGAGTTCGCGGTAGGTCGCCGGTGCCATGAAGGGTCCGGTGTCGGTGCCCAGATCGTCCCCGAAACGGCACACATCCACGATGTCCCCCACGGCGGAACAAACCTTGGCGAGAGTGCCCAGATGGATTTCCAAAAGCGCGTCGAGCAGGGTTTCCACATGTTCCGGCTCAGCCAGCAGGTCCATGAGAAAATTGTCCATTCGGCGCAGGAACGTCCCCCACTCGAAGAGATTACAGCCGACCACAACAGTGATTGCGCGGTCGGTCGAGGCGCGGAGGGCCAAGGCGTTCGCACGCAGGGTGTCCCAAAATCCTTCGTCCCCGGCGTGATTCCAGGGGCTGTGTACCAGCGCCGCCCAATGCACGTTGCCCATCGCCCCAGGCAGTGCATTCCGCATGTCGGCGGGATAATCATCAACCCATGGAAAACATGCTTGATCGAAAAAATTCATACCCTTGAGCTGGATGGCGATTTCCGTACCGTCCGCTGCCACTGAGCGCCAGCCTCCGTCGGGCAGCTTCTCCGGGTGGAACCCTTTCGGATATTGCGCGGCACTTCCATCGAAGAGCGTCACGTCGTACCAATCGGCGTCCGAAGTGTCGAACGTGCGCCCGACGTCCACGACGTCAATTCCGTAGCGGTCGAGGATCTTCTCCTCCGGCTGGGCGAGCTGCTGGACGACATCGTAGACGCGCGTTTGGCCGTCGGAAATCCCCAGATGCCGTTTAAGGCGGGAGTAGGCGATGGCGGAAATGCCAGAGCTGGGCGTGGCGCCGAGATCGGCTGGGATCCGGTCAGGTTCGCGGTGGGCGATTGAGGTCAGGATACGTTCGCGTGAGGTCATGATGAGGCGGGAGGTGTGGGGTTGGCTTGACTGCACACCGTTCAGCTTCTGGTCGATGGAGAGGGGATTTTCGGTGGAATCGAACATGGCATTTTAATACTCCATTCTTGCCGTTTTTGTCTATGTCTGGGACGATCAAGTTTGTGTCTAATCGGATCATAAACCGGGTGAATCGGGGAGCGTACAAGCAACCATTTTCGGGCGTTGGAGTCGAGTATGACCGGCTGGGCATCAAGCCCGACCGGTCCGGGCTGACCCTTCACGAGACAGGATTTCTCGAGGACAATTCGCACTGGAGTTTTCCCAACACGTTCAGCCCCTTCTGGCGGTTTTACCACAATGCTTCTCGCGGGCACTGCGTGATCTTCGGGGAGCGAATGGTCGAACTGCTGCCATCTTTCGTGATGCTCATCCCGCCCGATTGCCTGTTTCATTGCCTCGGTGGGAACCCGGTGCAGTCTTTCTGGATGACGTTCAGCTTCACTCGCCGGCTTCACGGGGACGTTGTGCCTCCGGTTCTTCTGAAAGCCAGGGATACCGAGCTGTGTCTGATCCGCGATTTGAAGGAACTCGTATTGTCAAATCCGCAGGGGAAGCCGGACGATGCTATTTGCCGCAACAGCAACGCCCTTTTACAAGTCTCCCTCTCGCGTCCGGAGCTTCGCTGGCAGCAGCCAGTTCCTGAAAACCTCGCGAGGGTGATCGGCCACATCGACAGGGAGCTGGCGTCGAAGCTTTCCGGTCATGCGTTGGCCAGGTTGGCAGGAATGAGTACTGCCAACTTCAATCGCGTGTTCCGACGTCAGTTTGGCACCTCGCCCGCGAGACATGTCGCGGAGACGCGTGTGCGAGAAGCCGCGCGGCTGCTTATTCAAAGCGACGAGTCGATTGAAGACATTGCAGCGAAAACTGGGTTTCCAAACCGCGCGTATTTCACCCGCGTGTTTTCGCAAGTCGCCGGAGAAGCCCCCTCTGGTTTCCGCCGCAGGCACCGGCAAGTCGACGAGGAGTGAGGAAGCGGGGATGCGGTAGCATATAGAAAAACGTGCCACTCCATCTTAGCACAAAAAATCCCCAGCAGTCTCGTTTGGGCGCCGCCAGGGATTGAAAAGTTTTCGCCGCCCGAGCGCTAGATTTCCTTCGTGAAGGATTCCAGATCAGCGCAGCGGATTGCAGCGCGCAGAAGAAGATGGAGGCGCGCCGAATCGGTGACGTGCTCGATTTCCTCGCGGAGACCGTCGGGAACCACATCAAATCGAATTTCCAATGCCTCAATGACAGCCTGCTGCTGGGCAAGAAGCTGCCCCCTCTGCTCGCCCTCATGCCGTAAAATGTCTGCGGTGCTCATGAATTTCTCCTTCTGTTCTGCTGGAATTGTTGACTCCACTATCTCGCAGACCTCCCGGCTTTGCAACTCGGAATGATGCAGCAAATATCGCCAGAGGTGGTTGGCGAGTTTGAGTGCGTCCTCGCGATGGGGTTCCGCGAAGAGCTCTCCAACGATCCGCCGGACCGCCTGGAATTTCATTTCTCCAGAGCGCTCGCTCTGCAACGCGCCCATCACCGCCCGTGCTAAGCACCCATCAGCCAGCTTCTCCCACTGAACGCCGTCCAGTTCCACGAGAAAAAATCCGCAGTCCGGGACGAATGCGGATGCCCATTCGGCGATTTCCGGCGGAATCTCGATCAGATCCCGAAGACGGCGCGCAGCAGTCCACTTGCCTGGTCCCGGAAAAATCACAACGGGAATAACGAGCGGAAGCATTCCCCCAGCTTCGATTGTTCCCCGGTGCTTCTGCCAGACCAATCCAATGTATTCCATCACGCGATGGGGCATAATCCGTGCCGGGCAGGTCTGGTGTTCGAAAAGGATATAAAAACTGACCGGCTTTTTGGCTACCTTAATCTGGTAAAGGACATCCTCCCTGCGCTCTGCCAAGGAGACGTCGATGCCTGAAATCTTCTCGACGTGGAGCGAAGACCAATCGACCAGAGGCAAAAATTCGGGAGGCATCCATGTTTCGAGGAACTGACGGGCGACCAGCGGCAGGGACATCGCATGGCGGAAAATGCGGTCGTGGGACTGTGGGATTTTCTCCTCGGACATGAGATGGACAATGGCAAAACCGCACAAGGAGAAACAAGCTCAACCTGCCACTGTCGCAACGTCCCTGCAGCCCTCTCGGAAAAAAAAGCCTACAAATGGCTGACGAAAAGGAAATCCGCACAGGCGGAATGAAAGTATTTTTTCGAAACCTGCGCTCAGAGACTCATAAAAGTCGACGAAGCCATTCCGATTTTCACGAGACTCTTCTCGCCCCCATCCAGAGCGGCCATCAGCGAAATCTGCCTCTACGCTCATTCTTCACTACCGATTCAGATTTCTCTGATCGCCGCTTTTCGCCCAGTGGGCGAGATATTTGAAGAAGGTCATTGGCCTCCGCCCTGCGGGCTCCGGGTTGCATCCTGCCTCTCGTGCCATTGCATTTCTCTCGATCCCCTGCGGGGACTAACCGCGTAAAGGCTTTCCAAAATGCTCGGAAATGCGGCCGCCGCCCGGGGTTCCCTCCAACATTTCCTTGATCGCATTTTGCTGCGCTCCGCTTGGCCTTGACTCGGCGGGACTTTGGATGCCGCTCGCGCTGTGGGGGGCTCGCTTCAAAGAAAAATTATTATGAAACACAACAATTCTTCTTTTGCGAACCCCTTGAAAGTGGCCTTAAACAGAATCGGTGAGCCGTGCTTGGCCCACTATGGTGCCGCGCGAACGCCTCTGGATACCCCGGAAAAGGCCCATACCTTCTAGGGCGAAATCATCGCCCAGGAACCGGGGTTTGAACCGGACAAAGAACACCTTGTGGCGATTTTGCTGGACACAAAATTGCGCCCCTTTGGTTACCACGTTGTTTCGGTGGGAACGATCAATGAAACGATCGCTCATGTTCGTGAAACGGTCAGGGCTGCCATAATCGGGGCGGCATACGGTGTCGTATTAATGCATAACCACCCCTCAGGCGATCCTCAGCCTAGCGGTGCCGACCGCCGGATGACAGCCACCATGCGTGAGGCTTCAAACCTCCTGCAAATCAACCTTATCGATCATGTCATTTACGGGACCGCCGAAGATGGGCGTCTGCCGTATTTTTCATTTCGTGATGCGGGCCTCCTTTGATTTTAACGAACTACCAATATGAGCAATTTCAAGAGAAATCTTCTGTCCGAACTGTTCGTGTTGAAGAAGATCATGAGCGAAGAGCCTCCCAGTGGAGGGCACTTCAAGGAACGCATGGCGCATTGGAAGGCCGAGTTTGCCAAGAAATCCGCTGAACTTGTTGAACTCGAACTTGCTGAATATCGAAGGAGGTTTTACGGCTGAAAAATTGCCCGGCCTTATGGGGCCGGGGTTTGTCAGAGCTGAAGAACTGGGAAAGCTCTGTGAAAAAATAGCCGGAGTTATTCACGAACCCGCTCCGACGAGCTTTGTGTGGCCCATTCTCGCGGGGTGCATCGTTCTGGCAGGCTACACTTGTCCACGATGGATGAATAACTCCCGGTATAAGTCGATGGCTCGCTCGTTAGCGCCATCTAGTTTTTCTAGCCCTGCGGAAGTGAGACTCTGAAATAATCACCCCACATCCCCTGTGATTATTTAAGAGACTCCTTTTCCGCTCCCCGTGCGGCCATGCCCTCCGCCGATTCAGCCCGCCAGCCTTCCCGATTGCGCAGACACCCTCAATCTTTCGGCTTAGCTGGCTTCATCTATGGAGGTCATCGCCGCTGTATTATTTTCGATTCCCACCACCTCCCTCGACCTTGCCGGAGACTTTGATTACTTTTAGCAACTAGAAATAATCAGAGACTCCTGCCCTTCGGGTTCCAAGGTCTTCGCCTGATCGGCCAGCTTACCGGAATACTTCATTCCGTTCGTGTCTCAGCTGCAATCAGGATTCCGCCAGCTCGCCGAGGATCGCCAACCGTCGCGGTAATTATCCCCTGCTTCTATGCGAGGAATTGGGTCTTCGCCGTAAAACAGAAAAACGTATGAAGAATACGCTTACTGAAACGGTTTCGGCGACCACAACGACCGACGACAAGAGCGCAACATCAACCGAATTACAGGTCATCCAGACTGCCGCATTTCCGGTATCTTCGCAGTATCAACGAGGTGATTACGGCGAGATATGTTTTAAAAGCCTCCCGAAAGCGACACAGGACGAAGTTGAGAGATTGGTCAATAAAGCCGGTAGTGCCGGACACATTGACGAGCACGGGAGTTGGGAATTTGGCGGCGATTACGACCACAAGCGCGGAGCATGCTCATCTCTCAATTGGGATCTCTACGGAATCGGATTTGACTGTCACACCGGACAACTCCTCACGCTGATTCAGGTTCGGCAGCTTTACCGGAAAAATGCCGGATACTGGCCGCAGATCCGAAAGAATTACTTCCTGCTTGGAGTGAACGAGGACGCTTCCGTTTTCGCTCACAGTGTATCGGCAAATGTTGTCCATGCCGCCATCCGCAAGGGAGCGAACGTCATCAAGCGTGTTCAAGACTGGATCTTTGAGGGAGACTACTCAGGCATGCTCCGCCAAGGCGACATCGCTTTGATGCCTTGCAGCCGTAGACCGTCAGCTCCAAAAAATCCAAAACGCACAATGGTTTTGATGGATAGCCATCGCTTGAAGGGAAATGTGATCCGACAAGATAAAACGATATACGCCAAGAATCCGAACCTTATCCATATTCCGGGCACCCACCCAGAGGTTCAGGGTGAAAACCGCTGGTACAAGATCGTAATCGGGAAGCGGGCAGATTTCTGGAAATTTGCAGCACCTACAGTGGACTAGCTTGGAGGAGTCTCCGGAAGGCGGGCAGGTGGATTACCTGCTCGCCTATTGGCTACTGCCCTATCCCTGATCTCCTTCTGCTCAGCTTCAAATTGCTTCACACGGTCAAGGAGGGTTTCACCTTCGGCCAGTGGCGAACGGCTTCCGCTATCAATTCCGATTTGAAAATATTCCATCATGCTCTCGATCCGTGCTTGCTCAGCTTGTGCCTTACGCTCGTCATTTGGACACAGTATATTTAAACACGCTTTAATTCTATCGTTAAAATAATCAATATGCGCCTGCTTTGTTGAATATTGTCTTTGCGTATTTTCCGGCATATTCATTGCTGCGTCATATTTACCCCAGTCAATATCAATTGATTTTCTGAGTTTGGAAGTCAGATAAGCATCGGCGTCAAATTTCCTTTTGGCTGAAAGTGCTTCTTTCTGTGCTCTCGGTAAGTCGCGCTCAGCTTCCAACTTCATCAGCCGAAAACATCTCTCGTCTTCCTCTGTGAATGGTTGTCCTTTAATTTTCCAGATTTCTCTGGTCTTTTCAATGTATCTATTTATCGATTCAACATTATTCTTTTTTCTTATTCCAGCAAACAATCTTGCCTTCTGTTTCCTTTTAATCATTTCTCTTATCTCCCTCTCCTCCGGCGTTTCCAGGCGCTGCCTCTCCATCTTTCCTTCATACTGAATATCCCGTTCTTTGCGTATTTTCTCGTCAATAATATTACTCACCCATTTGAGTTCGATGCGAAGTGCTCGCGATAAATCGGAGTTGCTATCAACTTGGTCAGCACTGTACCACAACTTGCTAATTATCATCTTATGCTTTTTCAAACGAGCAAGACTGATTTTCCTGAGTTTATCTTTTATATCCTCTTCTTTTTCATCTACGTCTTGTGATGCGTAATCAGATTGAGGTGGAAATGGTTCATATCTTAATTTGGAGGCGGGCTTAACTGGCTTGTCGGCTTTTGATTTCATATTTTCTTGTTGGCAGATTATGAGCATTTAGAATCTTGACGGGAGAGCCCTTGTTTGAGATGGTCGGTGTAGATGCTGGCGAGTTCTATCAAATCGCTCACGGTTCCGAGGCAGAGCCTCACCGGGAAAGTGTAGGCTTTGTGGGCCTTTCCAGAACTTCTGCTTGTGGAGGATTCTTCCCATGAATGCCAGATAAACGAAAAGGCCCACAAGGCCTACACTTTGGACCGGACTTTCCAGCCCGAGTTGACTGAATGCCTCTACGTTTTGTGTGGCTGGGTCGTTGATTTTCATATTCTAAGGGGTGGCTGAGGTTCTAAAACCGGTTTGGGCTTATCAGGAATACGGTATTGATTCGTGAAATCGTGTAAAACTGGGGTAATGTCTATAAAACTATTGGTCAACATAACAGATGATCCATTTCTTATATTTTTATTACCAGTTATCGCTGGTACTCTGTAATCGCTACATGCTTCTTTAGGAACAATAGTCACTTTTTTCACGCGATAAACACGCCCCTTGTTTTTACCACTAAATGTTAGCTTCCCTTCATCACACAGTATCCTCAATGCTGCCCGAGTTTGAGATCTTGAAATATTTACTAATTCACAAAGGGCACCAAGTTTGAACGTTTTTAATATTTTTGCATTTTTATACACCTGAGCCAGTGTTGCCTTGGAAACATTACCAAGCCCATGGTATGGATTGTTTGCCAAATCTGGATGATAAAACTTATTCCACAATCGCGCCAAGTCCTCGCGTACTGCGGCTTCGCCAATCGCTTTAACAGACATATCGCGGACTTTCTGGAAACATGGACGATAAAAGAACGCTTCAATTGCTTCCTGCAAGGTAATGCCTGGTTGATAATACAAAAACTCAAAGCTCCACGCCCGCGACGCGAACAGGGTCATCGTCCTTTGAAAGTCTCGCCTTTTGTTGGAATACGGCCCTAACTGGTATACAAGCTCCTTCATATCCTCTTGGATCCCCTTCCAAATCAAATCTGGCACCCGCTTACCATCGCACACCTTTAAGGCTGCTTTCTTCAATGTCCGAGCAAGGTATTTCTGTCTATGGAACTTCCACTTCATACTAGCCACAGCTTTTTCCGCTTCGAGCCTAGGCGTTCCTGTAATGACTAATTCAGTCAACGCCTGGCGAATTTGATCATATTCGTCATGTTTTTCAGATTCTGATGTTTTCCTTACATTTTTCTTTGAAGCTGGCTGAATTTCCCGGTCTACTGCATTTTCTTTAATATCTTCCCGAACTACAAGGGGAGGCATTTTCAGGTTCAGCATCGTAAATATTTCCCGCACGGTTGCCAATTTCTTGTCGATTGGTAGCCAACTACGAACTTTTTCCACTCCATTAGGCTTGCAGCTTCCCCAGGGTAGGCGAAATGCATGGTTCCGGTGATTGCCAACTGAACCATCCTTATTCAGGTGGCAACCCCGATCAAAATACAGTGGGCGAACCAGCTTTTCAATGTAGCAACCTATTGCAGATAGCATTCTTGCTTCGATTGGCCAATCTTCACTAGATCGCATAAAGCATTGAATGCCTTTAGATTTAATCAATGCGGCTTGTGGTACTGTCTTCGCAATTTTAGCTAATTGCTTCAATGTAGCCTTACCGTCAATGTCAACCACACGGATTGGATCAAACGCAATGTCCTCATGGTCCATGCCATCGCCTGGGCATTGCGATTTAAACTTGAAAACCCCATAGGTCATGAAAAGTTTGTTCCAGGCGTATTTCTGAGCATGCTTGGGTATTTCATGCAGCTGGTAGCGCCAGGGAGCACGGCCAGCGCCATTGCACCGTGTGTCGTAAGTTACGTGCCCTGCGTTAATTAAATCTTCACAGACGCAGGCAAACCATTCATCCCCGCGTGTCTCCCGATGAGATCCAATGTCATATCCGTTTAAAGGGACGCTGGAATACGCGGCTATATCATTAACGCGAGGAGCCTCATAGAAGGGAAGTAGCTCATCAGGCGCAGCAGTTATGGCAGAAGTGACATTCATTAATATAACTATTATACATAATATAAATAATAAATTCATTTCTAAAGCGATAATCCGTCATAATTGTGCTATGATTGGATATATCAATCTAGCGGCAGCAAGGTTGATTGCATTAATAGGAAGGTCGCAGGCGCGAAGCCTGCGGCCTTCTGTTTTGTATTAAAGGTCATCAATATTTAATCTTACGCTTATATTTATTTATGCTTTAATATGTATCTATGCGTGAAATATACAAAACAACATTTGGCGACTTTGAAGTCGCATCATTATAAGAAATGCATGAGTTCATTCTGCACTACAATGTAGAGCTGCTCAAAACTGGAGACTTCAACGTCTGGAATCTAGAAACTGACAAATCAACTCGGTATGCCGGAAATATATTCAAGCAGACCTGTAGCTGTAAGGATAGCTTTTACAGAGAAGGCCATTGCAAACATCTGCTAGCATTAATTCGTATGCTTGTAGAGGGATTGCTGTAACGCTATTACGTTTATGAAGATTGCGAATATTAACATGCACTATGGTCGGTTTTGTGATTCTACCGTTAATGGCAAGCTGGTTTTTTATGGATTGGTAAATATTCCTGATATCAACATTGGGTTAATTCTGGCTTCTTACGATGGAGACTGGCACTGGGTAGAAGACCAGGCACTAGATCCATTGGTAACTCAATTCCTTGAATCATTAACTAAGTCAGAGTATTCCGCCTTTTTTGCGGAAATCAAACGACAGAACTTTGAATATATATCAAATCGCGGACGGTTCAAATACTGACTCCGCTTTAACTTCTCACGGCTTGTATGGCGAGCTGATCAGATAAATAACAAAGCCGCAGATTAACTATATGCGTTTTTTGTTTTATACACTTGAGAGTATTATCAATATTTTATCTTACGCTACAGAAATAATGCACTTTAATATGTATCTATGTTAATGTACAAATGCACTGAATCCGGTGGCGACAATACATATGTCTGCCAATCACTCAAAATAGAACGCTTCCTCGCAAAAGCAGCAGGTTTCAAATATTATCCATACGAAAAGCTTTGGAAAACTACTAAATCATACAATGCCGCTAAGCTGCGACAGTTTGCAGACCATACATGCCAGGAGGAGCTTTCCACAATAATCCTTCGGCAAAAGAGCCTTGAGGCAATCGACGCTGCTTTCATCCAGATGAATAGAGCAAAAGAGGAGTACGAGGCAGCGCATGCAGATTACGTTGCGGCAAAGCAGGAATTACAGGCTGCGGCTGAATTCGAACTTCTCAAAGCCACCTTTCTAAAATCAGTTCCAGTTGGCAACTATATAATAAATATAGATGGAAAAGAAACTATCCTGCAAGTTCGCATCTCTCAAAAAGGCTATCAGTATCTCAAACGTGGTCCGCAAGGTGAGTATATCGGATGCAACCTTGTCTATTTGCAGTTGTTGTCCACTTCCGATCTACAAGCAGCACAGGCGTTATATGCCAAAACCACTGGCCGCTGCTATAAATGTAATAGGACTTTGAATGATGAAATAAGTATCATTCTTGGCATCGGTCCAGATTGTGGTGTGGCCGAGCATGAAGCCTACAAAGCCAAGTCATCTATATGAAGAGCGATTATAAAAAAGAGCTTTGGTACATGGCAAAAGTTGGAACTCTCAACAAACTGCCTGATATCCTCCTCCTAGAAAAGAACCTGATGATAAAAGATTACAGGGGCAGGACGTCCTTCCACTATGCTGCAGAATATGGCAATCTGCAGCAGTTGCCTGCAGACTCGCTTACAGAGGAGGCTTTCACTGTTAAAGACAAAAATCGGACGATGCCATTGCATTTAATATTTTCGACGTGGGCAGGCGTTGAACTTATTCCAAAGGAAATCCTGATTTCCGATAACCTGCTCGTCAAGGAGCGCGTAGGTTATACGCCGTTGGAATATTTAATGATGCATGGAGGACTGGATTTGTTACTAGGAATTGAATTTCCAGAAAGTATCCGAGATCAGGTTGGCAACGACTGGTGGGATAAGAATCAGAGTGTGATTAGTTCGAGGAAGAAGATCAAGGTGGTTGAACCGGACAGCTGCGATATTGAGATGTTTTAAACGATAAACGCCATTTCCCTTTACAAACTATTTTCCGACTCACGCTCCAGCCCCATCACATCAAAGTCCTCCAGCCACCGGACCAACCTCTGTGCCACCATCACGAGCCCCCGGCGAAATATCCGGCCCGCCAGATTTCTGAAAAACTGTTCTCGTTCACCAGTCCGGCGATCAGTGCTCATTGCCCTGTCCTGTGCTCCACCCGCCCGCTGGTGCCCTTGCAAATCCGCGCCTGATACATTCCCTTCCTTACAGTTAAATTGTCCACCAGTGCCTTGCTGATTCGATCTTTCCAGCTTCAAATCACTGGCCAATTCTCGCTCGCCTAAGAATTCAATATGGGTCTGCAAGGACGCCCTGTCCGCCGTTAAAATGGTGCATGACTGGCGACCTCTGGAAATTGAAACGTAGAATTCTTTCTGGGAAGTTGCCGCCTTACAGCTCGAATCGCTGATGAGCACATGATCCACAGTTTTCCCCTGTGACGAATAGCTTGAGACGGCGTAGCCAAAATTGAACATCCTGAAATCGGCAGGCAGTTCAAATTTCTGGTCGTAGCCATCCTCCACCAGCAGCCCCCCGCGTTGCCCTTCCCCTAGGACGGTGAGGAGTTGTCCATTTGACAGTTTTTTGGTCCGACCGATTTTCACGGTGGCTTTCAACTGAATTATGTCGCCATGGCACAGTTCCAGATCCCTTTTCTCGCAGACGGTCAAGCGGCTCAGATCTTCATGGGAAACTGTCAGCTCCTGACCGTCGATCAACATGACCACCCCGCCGTTTGAGCCTTCTCTGATGAATTGGCCGTGTGTTCCGGCAAGATGCCTGCCAACTTTCCTGTTGATGAGAATTACGCAGGAAGCAGGGTATGACCGGGCTTTTTCCTTTTCCGCAGCTGTCAGATCCAGAGCACGGAGGGTTTCCCATTGCAGTTGGATTGCCGGATCCAGTTTTCCTACCTCGATCAATTTTTCCCTGACAGCCAGGTTGAGCGCGTCCACCTCTGCATTGGTTTGGCTGACAAGGAGGACCGTTCCGCCCGTCTGCAATTTCTCTACGTACAAGGCGGCTGCATCGGCGGTCCTTGTGGCAATCGTGGTGTCCTTGATGGAACCCAAACTTTCCAAGAGTTCCCAAGCCTTACCGGTGTCGCCCAATTCGGCAGCTGCGACCGCTTTTCTGTATGCCTCGACTTGTTGCCTCTGAATGGCAAACTCCCCGTTGAGTTCAGCGGTGTGAGGGCTGGCATATTTCTGGATGGCCTGCAGGGCAGAGCTTCTTGCTACGGATCCATGCTGCCGAATGTCGCCTGATAAAACCACCCTCGCCCCAGCAGTTTTCACCTTTGCCAACAGCCTCGCCATGTCCTCACCGCCTACTTGGCCGGCTTCATCGGCGATCACCACTGAATTGTCATCAAGCTCGATGGTGCCGACCAGAAATGAGGAGACGGTTTGGGCTGTGAACCCGTCTTTCAACAAGTCGGCCACTTGCTGATTTTGAGGAGCCAGGACGACCACATTTTTCCCGTTTGCCACAAGTGCATCGCGAACATGCCGGAGAGTGAAGCTTTTGCCGGTACCCGCGCCACCTCTGAAAATGCTGACAAAATCCCGACTGGACAACAGCTTTTCCGCCGCCTGTTTCTGCAAGGGATTCAGAGCTGAAGCTGAGGGGAGAAGACCGGGTGCAAGCGCCGAATACTGCCCCTTGCCTTCATAGACGGTACGGAGGATATACGATTCTGTTTCCAATGCCTTCTCCGTTGTCAGCCGATCCCCGTCGACTTCTCTCAACAAGGAGGGGGCGGATGCAAAAGCCGATTTCAATTCAGCCAGTGAATAATTGCCACCTCGTGCATATCTGAGGCAGGACGCCAGGAAATCGGTGGACCGCACAACAGCAGACCTCTCAAACAAATGCCGTTCAGTCCATGCGATTGCTTGGCCAGGCGTTGTTGCAGAATTTGAGAACACCGGCGATACCGACAAGCTGGACATTTCATCGTTCGTCAATTGGCCCTGCCATGCCGTGCGCAGTGAGGAAGCTGATTGTGAACCTTGCTTTCTAATTCGCTGGTCATGTGCAGCCATATCTTGAGTTTTCTCATGGCTAGATAATGCACCGTCTTTTTCCAACTCGGCAGTTTTAGCCAGGATTGCTTTACGCCGTTTGGAAAACTTGGCGCACACTGAGTCTGATATGTTGGCCAGTTCCCAGCCCTTGGAGTTCTCGCGGATCTGATAGCCAAGCGCCTTCAGCTGCCTGCACAGCTCGTGGTCATAAACGCTCTCAACATATTTCTGTGCGCGAAACATTTGCAATGGCTGAAGTGCTTTCCATTGATCGGCGTCCTTGGTGGCATTAAATGCGAGTAGATGGCTGTGCAAAAGAGGATCGGGAGTGCCGCCTTCTTCAGTGCTTCGACTGGTTTCATGCGTAAATTCCGCCATTATCAGGTTGCCTGTCTTCCTGTCTTGCCCATTCAGGTAATCGAACTTTGACCTAATCCGTGTGGAGGCGAAGGTTTCCAGCTCTTGAGCTGCAATGGCAACAGCGTGTGCATGAGCTTGCTTGATTCGATCATCTCCTGAAACCAAGGCAGCAATTGAAACCGATTTTGGCGGGCATACGGTAAAATCGAAAAATACCCGCCTATTCGCAATATCACCCTCCCTGATCGTGTTGAGCCGTTTGGTCAATTTCGATCCGTTTGGTTTGAGCCCGTGGCAGAGGTTCAAGAAATCAGCTTCCGCTACTTTCCCAGATAGACCTAGAAAGCCAGCGCCAAGCCCATGCCAGCGACCAGAAGTTGTGGCCCCAGCTTGATAATAATCCCCAGAATTCAGGTGCTCGCGGAAATACGTCTTCGCGCTACCTAAGTTTGTTTGGGTTTTGATGCTGATCATTTTGACCTCCTTGCACTGGATGGATTACTAATGAAGTCTGGGAATAGCTCAGTTTGAACAAAAGTATGGCGCACTGTTCGAGCGTCATTTGTAGAATTATTAGTAAAGTTATCGCTGGCACTCTGTAATCGGTGAAGGGTGTTCTGGGGGGATAGGCGTTTTTTCGCAGACGGAGAGTCAGAGCGAGAATTGCCGTCATTCCCAGGATTGGAATCAGGGTGCAAGTCGTAAAATGGGAAAGTTAGATTTGCAGGAGGAATTCTTGCTGGCTGTTGTGTTTGGATGACTGGGACTACCGATTCGGAAGTTATTAGGTCATCAAAAGTATCATTATCTGTGAACTTGGACGCATCGTAAGATGCATAATATTCATCATCGTAGGATGTCAGGTGCGGATTGATTGCCTCCGCACGTTCTAATAGGGGTTTTAATTTATCGTAATATGATTGCCAAATGGAAAACTCGAGTGAGTCTGCGAGAAGTTTGCCGCCATTCGGATCTGTTAAAAACCATCTGATTGCGGCTAGTGGTTTTGGATCTGCGATGTCTTTGGTGGGCCTAGCCAGTGGCGGACAGTACTTCAGATGCCTATTAATTACAGAAAGCGTGTCAAGAATTACGACCATTACAAACCGTTTAGGCTCGTCTAGATCCTTAATCAGCTCTTTGATTGAGCGAGGTTTTATTAATGAATCTGCAGTTGATGCAAATTCTTCGTTTTTTATCTGAAAATAAGTATTAGTCTTCATATACTAGTATAGCAGAAAATACATGGATATGTAATCAGCAGAATGAAGACGTTAGGAATTATTTTGGATGGACACATCACCCCTTACCACGGGTAACGTGTCATGCACTTGCTTCGCAAGCGCATGCCTTCACTACATTAATGTGCATTATTCCGCCAGTTCGTGCATTTCACGATGTAAACAAATGTAAGCAAATGCACGGATATGTAAGTTAATGCACAGATTTCGGCAGTATTGCAGCCAATCTGCTATAATTGGATATGAGCATCTCATTAAAAACAATCCAATCGCGGCCATTTCAATCTCAGCTAATACCATTTTTCCAGATTATCCGTTCACTGAGGAAACGTAGGAAGTCATGGCAAGAAATAGCCGACCACCTAAAACATCAAGGCACTCCAACATCGGCGAGTGCAATACTGCAGTTTTACAAGCGTCACAGCAAGCGACCCGCGCCGATTGGAATGATTGAACCAACGCCCGCTATAAAAACAAATTCAACTTGGTTCAAAGATTCACCCCCAACAAGCGATGACTTGGATCTGAGCTTTTCAGATCCATTGGATGCATTTGTGAAACTTCCGCCTCAAGAATAATCACATGAAAACATTACACCTAAACCCACAATCGAAAGGCAGCTTGGGAAAATCATTTGAAACCGAGTGCCGAGTCAGCTTTCTGGATGCAATTAACGTCGGATGGCATGGCTACGACCTCGACGACAGGCACAGCACATTTCGAGACCGCCATCCCGACCGTGTTGAACTATTTTCACTTGAGGATGGTGCCAAGGATGCAATCCTCCGGTTGCTGGCGAGCGCCATGAACCGGCCAGAACCGGTAATCCTGATTGATTGTCGCGCCCAGGCAGATTTGTTGATCAGAGAGGCATTTGATTCGCTGGGGATTTTTGAGCGAGCCAAAGAGGCAGGTTGCCAATTTGTACTTTCCCTGTTCCCCAGCGACGACAACGAAAGCCTCAGAAATCTTGGGGAGATCGCCCGGTGGGGTGCAGGCAGAGCAAGTTTCATCATCGTCAGAAATCCGACCAAGGCGAAGGCTCATATTTTTGATGCATCCCCAATGCGGACCAGCCTGATCACCAAGCTCGATGCACGCGAGATCCAGATCCCCGAGGTGACGACGACCAGCATTCAGGCCTTGGAACGGTTGGAGCGGGATCAGAAACGAGCATTCACCTTTGGGGAGTTCGCCGATGGCATTTCAGGTGTTGATCCTCTCGTCACCGGTGAGTTCGCATTTCTCCTGTCGCGAATGGCCCGTCAATACATCGATCTTGCTGCAATCCTTCTTCCACAGTCTGAGTTGGCAAAGGTGCCAAAACCGAAGAGCTCAAAACTTCCTGCAGAGAAGCCACCGATTGATTTCTCACTATAAAACTATGGATATTCCAATAACCCCAGAAGAAGAACCTATTCAGGTTGATGATGTCCTTTTGAAAGGCCTCACCCAGGCAGAACGCGAACGTGTTATTTCAGCTCATAGTCGTATGGCCGACTGCGACAACTCATTTCCCGGTTCACTGGCGATAGTCCTGTGCAACGCGGCAAGAGTGATGTCGGAAGTGTTTGTTAAAAATAATGATGTGCTCAGAAATGCACCAGAATTGATTTCTGAATCGTGCCAAAGTGTGAATGCTGCCAATCGCGAGAACAGCAACATCGCGCACGAATCGAAAGGAATACTTCTCAAAGTCGATGCGGCGGCCTCCAGTCTGGCGGACGAGATAAAGGGTATTAAAATCGATCAGGCATGGCAGCACCGCTGGATGGTTGGATTTGCTGCGGCGTGTTTACTCTGTGCGGCATGGGCGACAATGGAATGTCGAATCAGTGAGCGTGTAGCTGCAGGCATTCAAACTGATCGGTTCGCGCTTCTGGCAAATGCCCAATTACTCTTGGATGCGCAAAAGATCATTCTGGAGCGAGGCAGACTAAATTCAGAATTGCAACAGTTTCAGGCCAAATGGAAATCCCTGCAGGATGCATGGAAGGTCCAGGCGACACCGGAGCTGATTCAAACTCGGGAAAAACTGGAGGGCGAATACACTGCCCTGAAGCAAAAGGCTCAAGACCTAGTCACCAAAGAGGAGCGCGCATATGGCAAATGAGAAAATAGTAAAATGGGAACTGGATGATGTCCTGCTCTCTCTGCACGCCAAGGATGAAGATATCAACATCACCGTAGGTCAATCGTGCGAAGGAATCATGGTGATGGGGGCATCTGGATCGGGGAAAACATCCGGCCCGCTCAATACAATTCAATTGGCACAGATGCGAAATGGATTTGGAATGCTGAACCTATGCGTGAAGAAAGATGAGTGTGAGCGAGTCTGCAAATTGGCAAAACTAGCTGGTAGGGGCAAGGACGTAAAAATCATGCGGCTAGGCGGCGATGTCAGGTTCAACTTTCTCGACTCCTTGAGGGCCGGTGGAGCCGACGCGGTTACCTCAGCATTCCGTCAAATCAATCAGGCGCTGCTTGGCCAGGTAGAGGAGAACGAATGGACGATGGCCTCACAGCAGCATTTATCAAATCTGGTTAAACTTTTCCTCCTCGCCGGTAAAAAGCTAGAAGTATCTGAACTCCGGTTGGCCGCTGATAACTTGGAGACGCATAAACAGCTCCTTATCCAGGCTGAGCAGCGCGTGAATTATGAGACGCCCGATGCACATACTCTCAAAATGGTTGCAGCGTATTTTGCACAAGAATGGAAGGGCATGGGGGAAAAGACAAAGGCTTCCGTCATCATGTCGTTGACTCCGACAATGAATCCATTTTCTGACGGCCCGATGAGGGAATTATTTTGCAAAGACTCAAACTTCAACCCGAAAATGCTTCGCGAAGGAACAATCTTGATCGTTGATATTCCCTGTGTTGACGAGCTTGGCGTCTATGGAATCTCTGCTGGCGTGATTATGAAATATATGGTGCAGCGCATGATCGCCGGGCACTACGGGAACGGGAAGACAAAAGCCGACAATACGACACGACCGGTATGTATCGTTTGCGACGAGTGCCACTATCTTGTGACGACAACAGATTCGGAATTTGTGACGACCTCCCGCTCGATGCGTGGTTCCTTGTTTTACCTCACACAGAATCTAAACAACTTCTACAGACGAAGCGCACGGACGATTGAAGCCGAAACAGGCACACTGTTGTCGGAATTGCATGGGGTGCGAGTGATGTGCCAAAACGAGGACAAAAAAACCTACGAGTGGTTTATGAGTATATTGGGCCAAGAGTGGAAAGGACAATTTAATCAATCTGCGAACTTTGCTGGTCCCATTGGCCAAGGTTCAGCAGGCGCGAACTTGGCCATGCATAAGGAGAATCAGATTAGCCAACGTGATTTTGCAGTGGGATTGGCACGTGGTGGCAAGCAGTTCGAGTTTGTCGTGACTGCTTTCCTGCAACAGGCTGGGCGTGTATTTGCCAATGAGAAGATGTATAAACAGGTGGCTTTTCAGCAGCTTGCTTTTGCGGATGAACGGAAAGTTGGATTCTTTACGCGAGCAATGAATATGCTGTTTAACTAAGATCTCAACCTGGCGAACAAAGCTGTTTGGTATCTGCTATAATAGTATATGAGTACGAGCACACCAAACATTGACCGATTAGCAGAGCATGGCGTGACGCCGTACATTCTGGCTCGCGGAGAGGCTTATGGGATCTTGCGGTATTTGGGTGATAACATTCACCAGTTCAACTTGGGGAAAGTTCAATTCCCAACCAATGAACACGTGGAGAAATGGATTCAAAGGCAAGGTGTCAACAATGTCCTCGAAAAAACAAAGCTTTTGCGGATGTATTCTCTGAATGACTACATCTCCGACGAATCCAAGGTTTTGAAGGCCGATGCGTTGGAAGCTTTTTCAGAATCGCACAAAGGAATTGATTTCAATGAGGCTGAGCAGAATCGAGAAATAGTCGCTAAAAGGTCGATTACCGAAATGTTCGACCGGTATAACCTGGATAAGTTAGTTAACTCGCTTTCCAGCGAGGCAGAGATTCGTGAGTATGCATGCGAGTATGGACGGATTCTAGCCGGTGAAGATGTTAGGGATCAAAAGCTGCACACCGAAACCGGCACTGGTAAAAATATTACACCACTTGCAGTTCAGCACGCTGACGAAGACGCAAAGCAACAGGAGCCTGTTTCATCCGAACGCCAATCCATTCGTGAGATGATAAAGAGCCTCACGAGCCTGCCAAACAACGCGATGGAACTGCAAACTGAAATGGAATAGCATTATGGAAACACTATTATACACCTATTTTTTTAAATTCATTGATCGTGGCATCGCTCAAAATGACACTCCGATATTTTCAGGAGTTTATGAAGGCGAGTCTCTTATCAAAGCAGTGTCCTTTGATCATATGGAATTGCGAGACTTTGAAATCGTTGAACTAATTAACGCAGCAAGGAAGGAGGTAACATTATAAACAAAGACATCTATCAAATAATCACGGATCGGTTTGTGGCTCAACTTGAACGCGGAACTGTTCCTTGGCAGAGGCCTTGGATTTCTCCACAAAACATGGCGTCACAAAAACCGTACCATGGCGTGAATATCTTCACTCTTGCTTGCGAGGAACGCGAATCTCCCTTCTGGTTGACCTACAGACAGGCCAGTGAGCTTGGGGGCAACGTCAAGCAAGGGGAGAAAAGCACGCCGGTTGTTTACTGGCAAATGTTGGAACGACAGGACAAAAACGGGACTGTCGTGGTGAACAGCAATGGCAGGCCGGAGGTCATGCCATTTATCAGGTGGTCGAACGTGTTTAATTTGGAGCAAACGCAAGGCATCCAGCAACCGGAACTTTCAAGTGAGACTGTTCAGCAACCTGCACTCGACAAGGCTAAATCTGTCTTGGAAGGCGCTGATTTCTGCAAAATTAAAAAGAACGGACAGAATGACCGCGCGGTTTATTGTCCGGCCACAGATACGATTGAAATTCCATCGGTAAAGAGATTCCCAAATACAGCCGACTGGTTCCACACAATTTTCCATGAGCTCGCCCACAGTACAGGTAGTGCCGACAGACTGAATCGCGAGGGGATCGCTGAGAAGATCGAGCCGGGATCTGAGAAATATGCAAAAGAGGAACTGATAGCCGAACTCTGCGCGAGCTTTCTATCCAATGAAGCCGGGACGTTAGGTGACGTGCAGTTCAAAAACAGCTCGTCCTACCTGAAAAGTTGGGTGACCAAACTCCAGAATAATCCAAAGATGATCGTGATGGCCTGCGCAGCGGCCCAGAAAGCTTGCAGATTCGTTTTAGGTGAGCGAGAGAACGTGAGTTCCAGCATCAAGGAGATGATCGCCGGATTGAATTCCGCAAAGGCACCAGAGTTGCAAAATGAACGCGCATAATGACAGCCATACCGGCACTGTAATCTACGTGTCGATTTTGTTGGGAACTGTATTTTCAGCAGCCATCTTATTTCTACACTGCGACAATCCAATTGCTGGCAGCGTCATAGACTTTGGAAGCTGGATCGCGTCATGGGCCGGACTTTATGGATATTGTCCTGCATTGATTATTGCGTCATGCTTCGGCGGGATCATTTTAATGTGCGTGGTGTGTACTATCGCCCCCGTGTTGCAGAATAGTGTTGCTAAGCAAGGGATCAAGAGAAGCAAAGGAGTTCTCCGGCAATCAGAGGGAATCAGCATCGAAGATGAACGCGATGCACTGGTAAAAAGATTCGGGCAGAAACCGGTGGTGTAAAATCTGTTTTACTATCCGTCGGCGCGGTCGCCCGGACAATTTCATCCAGCAGGACGGAATCGGCTGGGCTCCCGGCATGTCGGACCTGCCGGCCAATGGGTTCGTCATGACGGCGTGCCCTGAATCGGCTAAAATAGTTCAATGTCGTTGTCATCGGCTTTTGGTTTTTTGAGTTCAGCCTTGGCATTGGTTATCTCGGCGATGTACTTCTGGTTTTTGTCCCACCACGCGTCCCCGACGATAGGCTTGGATTTCTCGGATAGCTCAACTCCGAGCAGTTGATCCAAATGACCACTAAAGGCAGCCAACCTCAATGCTGAAGATCCTGTTTTGATCGACAATAATAGGTTTGCCTCAGATAATATCGGTGCTGGTACTTGTTCAAGGTATCCACGGAATGCCGCCGTCATCAATGCTGTATAGTCATCGGCCTCAAATGTATTGAAAGCCTCCTCGGTGAGAAGTTCATCTTTCAGGCATGGAAGGCAATTCAAGCGAATTGCTTCTTTAAGGGCATCGGGAACTGATATGCTGCATGGCCGCCGGTAAATGGTGGGAACGACTCCGGCATGATCAGTGTCTTGAATGTATTTCTGATTTTTTAACCACCATTCATTGCCAACGATTGCTCTGCAGCTCTCGGACAAAGGAATGCCCAAGAGTTGATCCGGGTAGTTCGCATAATAGCACGCGACATCTAAAACTGTTTCGTTGCTGAAATCCCTAATTATCAGGTTTTCCTCCGTGAGGAGTCTGCGCGGCAAGTATTGCAGTTGCCTATGCCTTGCCAGTCCATGAATTATCGCCTCACCATGGCAGAACCTGCCGACCATTAAAATGTTGTCATCAGTCGACAGTTCGTCTTTGAGGTAATGGAAATACCCCTCGTATGTTGCGTGCCAGATGGCCAATGATATTTGTTGCTCTGTCATATTATTTCTTATTGTCGTTTCTGAATTGCTTTTTTAGTTCGTAAAAGAGCTTACACCAACGGGCTTTCCCATGAGAGACGGCGAATCCCCACATTTCAGCAATGTACTTGTTGCCATTAAGCTCCTTCTCCATATTTCTGACCCACTGTTCTTCTTCCCACATCACGGGCGGGTATTCACGCGCGACATCTTCATCAATTTCGAGTCGTTGTGGAGGTGCGCCTGCGAAGCAAATTGCGTGTGCCAGGTGCAGCGCCTCGTGTATCATCACGTTACGAATCAGTTTTTTGGGCGCAAGAAGCAGGTGGTCGTGGATCGAGATATGATTTGTTGCCACATTGCATGAGCCTAGCGCAACGGAATCCTTCCAAGGAATGAGGCTTTTCATTGCGGCGGAGGTCAATAATTCAACTCTAATGTCGTCTAGTGACTTGGCACCGGTAATTATTTCTAGATGGGTAAGCATCTCACGCAACGCATTGATCGCTTCACCAACAGTCACATTAAATGCCTTGCGAGGCTTTGATTTGTCGAATGCGACCAGTAAGTCTAATGCTCGTTGATTGTACTTCAGCCTTTCAACGTTCCATTGCTTAAATTGAGCAGCTCCTGCATTTGCTAGTAATTTGGGTTCTTCCGCAGAATTTGGGTTAACGTCCAATGGTGGGTAGCTTGCGCCGTGGCAACGTTCGTGGCTTGCTCCTCACCTCCGTCAAGCGGGCGGGCGGCATAAAATTCGGGCCGTTTGCGGATTGA
>Ga0194063_10000381_pt1 | contig 32757 bp, 31 predicted proteins | sample SepL3720m_MetaG_FD_155459 | JGI IMG/M metagenome (GOLD analysis project Ga0194063, IMG submission 155459) | Anoxic zone freshwater microbial communities from boreal shield lake in IISD Experimental Lakes Area, Ontario, Canada - Sep2016-L373-20m | ecosystem: Environmental > Aquatic > Freshwater...
AGCCCCGTAAGCGTCTTAATTACCAAACCCCTGCTCAAGTCTTTGCTACTCATTTCCCCTGTTCAATTCGAATTGAAACTCCTCCTCATTTTAATTCACTCTGTTGCACTTCGAATTAAAATCTAGGAAGTGATTGATCCATAAAAAAAATTTACAAAACAAAAAAGAGAAAAACCGAAGCGATGCTGAGGGAAAGAATGGTAACGGGGAATCCATACTTAAAAAATTCTCGGAAAGAAATTTTTACACCATATCGTTCTGCCATTTGTGCCCCAATCATACTCGCAGAAGAGCCAATAAGAGAGCCATTTCCCCCTAAACATGCTCCGAGAGAAAGGGCAAACCAGACCATTTCTAAATTCCCCGTAATTTGCCCAGATGCAATAATATTTTTTAAAACAGGAATCATCATCGCTACCAGAGGAATATTCTCCACAAATCCAGAAAGCAGCCCAATGGCCCACAGAACAGAAAGCCCTAAAGTAAGAGGAGAATTCGCAAAGTGAAGAATAATTTCACTCACTTTTTCTAAAGCTCCTACTTTTTCTAGAGTTCCTACCACTATAAAAAGCCCCGAAAAAAAGAGAAGAGTGTGCCAATCTACCATCGCAAACACTTTTTCTGGAGAGAGGTATTTTTTAAGAAAAACAAGCAGAAAAACCGCACCAGAAACCGCAATATACTCAATAGGAAATTGAAACGGTTGAATAATAATCATCAGCACCGTAATGGACAGAATAATGGCCGTTTTAATAGCAAAAGGAAGAGAAAACTTTTCGTTCACAAATTCTTCCTTAATTTTTTGAATAAGGAGATTACTCATAAAAAGTTTCGGAAGACTCTTTTTTATGGGTTTTACCACCTCCCAATCTTTAAAAACTAAAAGGCTAATAACCGCAGTACTCAGGAGAGAAATAGGAATCCACATATTTTGGAGGAATGTGAGGAATGAAAATCCATTCGCAGAGCCAATCATTACATTCGTGGGATCTCCAATAAGGGTAAGAGTGCCACCAATATTCGCAAAGAAAATTTCAGAAATAAGGTATGGTTTAGGGCTAATACCAATTCCTTGGGTTACTGCAATAGTAAGAGGAATAATAACCATCATCGTAGTGGCATTTGCCAAGAAGGTAGAAAGAAAAAAAGTGAGGAACGAAAAAATAAAAAAGAGAAGAAGCGGATTCCCTTCCGTTTTTTCAATAATTTTTACATTCATCCAGGAAAGAATTCGAGATTCTCGCACTCCTTCCACTAAAATCATCATTCCCATTAAAAGAAGAATAGTTCCAGAATCCACCATAGGCAAAACCTCTTCTGGAGACAAAACTCCTGTAAACAACAAGATAACAACCCCTAAAAGCACCACTAACGCTTTATCAATAAACTCAAAAATAATGCTCCCTAAAACAAAGAGGAATACAAATACGGAGATAGCAATGGGACTAAAAAATTCCATAGAAAAAACAAAAAAAGAACATTTTTTACGGCACAGTTTTTCTCATGAGAGTCGTTTTTTGTCAACAAAAACCTAGTATTAAGGTAAATAAAACTGCTCTTTTTTTTTCTCTTTTTTCCCCGTATTATACGGGTGCTTTCGTTTCCCCATTTTTTGTGATTCCTGAAAAAAGCGCCATTATCGTGACCGTAGAAAATAAAACAGGGGTACTCAACCGCATTGCCTCGCTATTTCGAAGAAGAAATTTTAATATTGACTCTCTTACGGTTGCGAGAACTGAAAATCCACATTTTTCTCGCATGACGATTGTGCTAGAAGACTCACGATACACCGAACAAGTTACTAAACAACTCCACAAACTCATTAATGTTTTAAAAGTCTCTGAGCTCAAAGAACACGAAATGGTTTTACAAGAAGCACTCTTTATAAAAGTGTATGCCACCCGGTCTAATAGGTCGGAGGCTCTGCAATTTTCAGAGTCGTTTCATGCCGATATTGTGGATATTTCATCCGAGACTGTTACTTTCCAACTTTCTAGCGTTCCAGAGCGCATTGATGCGTTTATAGAATTGTTGCGCCCATTTGGCATTAAAGAATTGGTTCGAAGTGGTTCCATGGCAATCGCACGAGAATCCAAACGATAAAGACCGGTTAGGAAAGGTTATAAATCTGTCCCTACGAGCGGAAATACGAAAACGGCGGTAAGAAATAAAAATTTTTGTTCCCTACAAAACCATTCCATTCTTAATTCTTAATTCTTAATTCTTCTCCTTTACCCCCTTTTTATGTCCCGATTTTTTTCATACTTTGCTGTTGCGACACTGTCGCTTTTGGCGTTTTCACCCCTTTCTTTTGCGGACAGTAAATCCGACTCTCTGGAATACTTTAATACCATAGATGCCGCGGTTACCAACACCCTCATCGACGGAGACTTTTCAGCGTCTGTTTCTCCAAAAGGATCCCTTCATGTGACGGAAAAAGATGATGTTGATCTTTCTTTCGGATACGATGGAAAAATCGTAACGGTTGAAAAAAATGGAACCCTTCTCCGTTGGAAAGTATCCGGGCAAACCGTGTCTTTTGAGGGGAAAAACCTCCTTCCTGCAAAAAAAATGACAAGGGGAGAAGACTGGCGAAAAATTTGGTTTCCCATTAAGGGCAGTTTTGCCATTTCAGGAGAAGAATTTTTTGATTATAAGAGCTTGAATTTTGCCGAAAAGATGTCAAATCCGGTATTAACCGTAGAGGGAAACGCAAGAGCTCAAAATGTTTTAGAAGGAATTTTAGAATATGGAGAACTGTTTTTTGAAAAATGGATTGCCATAGATGTTCCTACCTTACGAAAAGAGTTTCCTGAATCTTTTGAAGATTTTGACGCAGAAGTGGCGAAAATGAAAAAAGAGCTTTCTGGGAAACCTTTTCGAGAAGCCATTAAAGCGGCAATCCAATCGGAAATGGTCACCATTACAAAAAACGAAGAAGTTTATACTTTTTCGCTTCCCGCCTCAGTTCTTGGCGAAAACAACAGTGGGACACTTTCTGTAACACTTTCCGGAAATACTCTCAAATCCATCAATTTCTCGAGTGTCGTAAAAAATCCAGTAGATGGCATTTCTGGAGATTTCTCTCTCAACGCGGATATTCAAAAAGGATCTCCGGCTATCGTTTTCCCCACCATTCAGAAATCCGATTGGGAAGTAACCAAAATCATCAAAGCGTTTTTGGAATTCTATAAAGACGAAATTATTCGAAATAATGAAGATAAAGCGTTCTTTAAAAATATGCAAAACGGATATGTTCCTCTGAGAGCGTTAACCACGGGAGAAGAGGCCTTGGTGGTATCTGCCAGTAAAAATACAGAGGTACAAAATGCACTGCGATTCTTGGTTACCACAGAGTACGGAGACAAAGTGGGGAAATTACTGGCTTCACTCAAAACACTCGACAAAAAGGTAGATCTGAAAGACTACTTTAGTGTTGCACGAATTTTTGGAAGAATTCCTTCTTATGACAAAGAAAATTGGAAATCAAGTTGGGAATATTCCAGGGGATCTGAATACGAAATGAGCTATTGGAAAGATTTTCTTATCAACAAAATCACCAGTGAGAGAATTTCATACTTCCCTTCTGAAAATCTTCAAAACGATAAAATTAAAACTCGTGGAGATCTTTTTATCTTCCTCGCAAAACTCATTCACGCTGAGAAAATGAATACGGTACAATAATTCTTCCAGAAATATATTTCTCTCGATTTTTATGAAAAGGAACAGGTTAAAAACCTGTTCCTTTTTTATAGCTCATTTGCGATAGCGAATATAAATACAGAAAGGAAACAAAAAATTTTCTTCCCTCTCAAAATCCTGTATTCTATTGGTACAGAGAAACGAAGAAATATAGGGCATAAAAATACTTCTCCCATTCTAAATTCTTCATTTCTCACTCTTAATTCTTCATTTCCCCTCATGTCCACGCCTTCCGATCCTACACCAAAAGAATCTCTTCCTGAAACCCCTCATTCTGACCCTAAAAAAGAAAAAGAAGAGAAAAAAAAACAAGACCAAGAGGTTCAAGAGATGAACACTATTCTTGCGGAACTCAGTTCTCTTGAGAAACAGTATGATGGTATTAAAGACCGGTATAAAAAATTTCAAGAAAAACAACGCCAAAAAGATGGAAAAGGAGGAAGACCGGCCTATTTCGCATGGATACAACTGGCAATTGGTGTTTTTGCCATTATGTTAATAGTACAAATTTGGGGAAAAGATGATCCTATTGGAACCGCGGCAGAAATACCCCTTTCGGAACTCCAGCGCTTGTACGCCGAAAGAAGTCTCCAAGAGGTCGATTTTATTGGAGAGAATGCCTTGGCAACCAAACCCGATGGAAAAAAAGTGACAACAACTATTGGAGAAAACAGCACCCCGAAAGATCTCGGATTTGATAATCCAGAAATCAATAAAACAACCGTTATAAAAATTGTCAGTACCCAATCGTCAAAATTTTGGTCTGATTTATTTTTGAGCCTTTTGCCTATCGTACTGATTGTAGGGCTTATTATCTTTTCCATGCGCAATATGGGAAGTGGCCTTCCCTTTGGAAAAATGGGAGGAAAATCTTTAGAATCAGTAAAACCCAAAACCACTTTTAAAGATGTAGCAGGAGTAGAGGAGGCAAAGTATGAATTACAGGAAATTGTTGATTTTTTAAAAAAGCCACAGAGATTTATAAAGATGGGAGCAAAAATCCCCAAAGGAGTCCTCCTCATGGGACCTCCAGGAACCGGAAAAACATTACTGGCGCGGGCCGTAGCAGGAGAAGCTCATGTTCCTTTCTTCGCCATTTCTGGATCAGAATTTGAAGAAATGTTTGTGGGAGTCGGCGCTTCTCGAGTACGAAGCCTTTTTGAAAATGCGCGAAAAAGTGCACCGTCTATTATTTTTATTGATGAGATTGACTCCGTAGGGCGGCAACGAGGGGGATTAGATGAACGAGGAGGACAAACCCTGAACCAAATTTTAACGGAAATGGATGGGTTTGAAAACGAAACCGGAGTAATTGTGGTAGCCGCCACAAACCGTCCAGATATTTTGGATAAAGCATTACTGCGTCCCGGACGATTTGACCGTCGTATTAGTGTAGATAACCCCACTATTCACGATCGAGAAAAAATTCTTGCGGTGCATCTCCGTGGAAAACCGATTGCAAAAGAGGTAGATATTCAAAAAATAGCAGCCCGCACAGCAGGTTTTTCTGGTGCAGATCTCGAGAACCTCCTGAATGAAGCGGCTATTTTTGCAACACGAGAACAAAAACCGCGCATTACCTTTGCCCATATCAATGCCGCAATAGACCGTGTGGTAATGGGAAGCGAACGGAAGAGTTTAGTGATGAGCCCAGAGGAAAAGAAAATGACGGCGTACCATGAGGTGGGACACGCTATGGTGGCACATCTTTTGCCTCATCCGGATCCAGTACAAAAAATTACCATTATCCCTCGAGGGCGCAGTTTGGGATCTACCCATATTTCTCCCGAATCGGAGAAATACCACACCACCAAACAGCAGTATTTTGAGGAAATGTGCGTACTATTTGGAGGTTTGGCAGCAGAAAAATTAATTTTTGACGATACTACTTCTGGAGTTTCTAACGATGTAGAAAGGGCTTCTCGTATTGCTCGGGCAATGGTCACCAAGTTTGCCATGAGTGATGCCATTGGACCCATTCAATTTGAAGATTATTCAGAAACAGGATTCCCAACAAAGGAATATTCCGAAGATTTTGCGCAGAAGATTGATATAGAAGTGCAAAAACTCATAAAAGACGCTTATCAAAAGGCAAAGTCTCTGCTGAGTGATAATCTCTCCCTCTTGCATACGATTGCCAAATCACTGATAGACAAAGAAACCCTAGAACGGGAAGAGTTTGAAGAAATGCTTCCGGTAAAGAAGAAAAAAAGAGAAGAGCTTCCTCTCTCAAAATAAAAATCTTTGAGAAGGGAATACATTCCCTCGGTGATTCGTACACAAGATTAAAAAAATTTGGAAATATAAAAAGGAGGAAATGTACGCAGTTCCTCCTTTTTACAAAATTCTTCAGGATGATTCGTCCCCCTTACCTTGTTTTGCCTTTGAGAATATCTCCTTCGTAGTCACGATAATCGTTGGATGGATTATTTTCCGCCTTGTTTGTTGCGACTGGTTGTACCTTTCGAACACGAATAGTTTCTTGGTTTGTGGGAGTATGCAAAGTAATCGTCAGCATTCCATCTTTTTCCGTGGTATCTATTGCGGTGATGTCTTTTGGAATAGGATAAGAAGCAAGAGTTGAGTCATTGTTTCCATAACGAGCGTTTGTATTGGGGAAAGAAAGGACATTCGGAGAATGCTGTACTTTATATTGAGAGAGTAAACGCTGCTGATTCCCCTCCAAAAGGTCGTCAATTGAAACCGGTTGAAAATCTATACGGGTCTTTTGACCATTGGTGTGGGTAATAGTCAGTTCAAAAGATGAAGAATCTTTTTGTGGTTCTAACACAACACTTTTTGTATCTGCGGGAAGAGTGAATTCCTTTTGCGCAGCAAAAGATTGAGAAGAAGTCCCAGATGTTATAGATATGGGGCCTTGATCTGTAAAAGTACTATTGGGGATATATGAAGGGCTACCAACCATTACTCTGTCTGGATTTTGGGTTTCTGTACGAGTAAAAGGGCGTGGAAAAATCATTTTACCATTTGAAACAGTGATTCCTATTTCATGTTGCAATCGAGATTGGTCAGCGGAGTTAAAATTTTGAGGATTAGTAGTCATTACCTTGGCAAGCTGGGGGGATTTTTTCGGTTCGCCGTTTAAGACTTCTCCTATTTTTGCAATGGTCATTTGATCAGGAATGATACTTGGCAAAAGATCATTTGCTTTTTGAAACGCTTTTATTGCTCTTTGGGTATTACTTTCTTGTCCGTCTCTTCGGGCATATTGACCATCGGGTACTCCAGGGTTATATCCTAAAATTTGGAGTGCTCTTTGCAACATCAATACTCCTTTAAGAGGAGCTCTGGGGTTCTCAAGAATTTGATGGAGAATTATTTGGCATTCTTGCGGGTTTGTAAGCGTTTGCAAACAACTTTCTTTAGAGAGATTTTCCGCAATATTATTTTTTAATGCTGCACATTGTAACTGGCTTTCTTGCTTGATTTTTTCTGGAGTACAGTTTTCCACGGAGGGAGTGTCGTGTGTTTCTCCATAAAAACACTTTCGTGCCTCTAAAAAGGAAAAATGGTTCCCCTGTGTACAAATATTTTGGCTCCTGTTCATGGTAAAAAATAAAATTCATACCATTGTATCAAATTCCCTTTTAATAAGCAAAAAAAGATTGGAAATTATGACAAAAGAAGGGCTCGCCAATGGCGAGCCCTTCTTTTAAACATTACCGTATTTTCCCCTGAAACTTCGCCTTTTCTCCCAGATATTCTTCAATGCGTAGAAGTCGGTTATATTTTGCAATTCGTTCTGACCGACATAAAGATCCCGTTTTTATCTGCCCAACACCCAAACCTACTGCTAAATCCGCAATGGTCGTATCTTCACTTTCTCCACTTCTATGGGACAAAATACAATTCCAACCCGCTTTGCGTGCCATTGCCACCGCCGCAATCGTTTCGGAAAGAGTCCCAATTTGGTTCACTTTTACCAACAGCGCATTAGCAAGATTTTTTTCAATTCCCATGGCAACTCGTTTGGGGTTGGTTACAAAGAGATCATCTCCTACGAGTTGGATTTTTTCTCCCACCGCAGCATTAAGAGATGCAAACCCTTCAAAATCGTCCTCTGCAAACGCATCTTCAATAGAAATAATTGGATATTTTTGAGTGAGATCGATATAAAAATCTTTAAGTTCTTCAGCTGAAAGAGGTTTTCCACCCACCGTATATTTTCCTTCTGCAAAAAACTCAGAAGCCGCACAATCTAGCGCAATTTGAATTTTTCCGTCATGCCCCGCCGCATGAATAGCCTCCAAAATAACGGTAATCGCTTCTTCGTTAGAGGAAAGATGCGGTGCAAATCCCCCTTCGTCCCCTACGGCTACCACCATTCCACGCTTTTTTAAAATACTTTTGAGATGATGAAAAATCTCCGATCCCATACGAAGCGCCTCAGAAAAATGGGGTGCACCAGTGGGAAAAATCATAAATTCTTGAATCTCCAGACCACTATCCGCGTGTGCTCCTCCGTTTATCACATTCATCATAGGGCTCGGAAGGAGCGTTGGAGCCGGAAGATTGGCAATTTCTGCAAATCGTTCAAAAAGTTCCATCTTTTTTTCTGCGGCAGAGGCTTTTGCCACCGAAAGAGAAACCCCTAAAAGCGCATTTGCTCCTAAACGGGATTTTTGTTCGGTTCCATCCAGAGCGATCAGAAGGTCATCAATGGCTTTTTGATCATCCGCATTTTTCCCTACCACTTGAGGAGCAATTTCGGTGTTTACATTTTTTACCGCCTGCAAAACTCCCTTCCCCATATATCGGGTTTTATCACCATCTCTTAATTCTACCGCCTCATAAAATCCGGTAGATGCGCCCGAAGGAACAATAGCGGTTCCAAAGGCGCCCGAAGCGAGTATAACATCTACTTCAACGGTGGGGTTTCCACGAGAGTCCAACACTTCCCGAGCATGAACAGAGTGAATAACAGACATAAAAAGAGGAAAAAATTCGGAAAAAGTGTAGCAAAAAAAACAAAAAATTACGAATCCAAAAACGAGTACGCCGCACCAATAGCGGTTAAAATATCCGCATGGGGTGGGAGAAGAATATTTTTGCCAAACATTTCGCCCGTTTCCCGAATAAGCGCTACCACGGGCGTAAGACGGGTAAGCTTTCCTCCCAAAATAATATTTTGGTGATGATAATTTTTCGCTTTTTCCAGAGCAAGGAGTGCAATCCCTTGCCCCACCAGACGCGCAATGCCCAATGCAATATCTTCCTTTCTGGAATATTCAGGTGAATATTTTGCAAAATGAGATGCCGTGGCATCTGCAGAAAGCCCGTCTAAATCTCCCCCTACAATTTCCCCCACGGAAAGATCAATGCGTGCAATATCTCCTTGCTCGCTGAGAGCCCGAAGCTCTTCAAAAGAATCACTCCCCAAAAGAGCCCGTCCCAATCCTAAAAAGGTTCCTCCGCCTATTCCTGTTCCTCGCACATGAGTCCACTGCGTTTCTTGCGCGGAAACCATTGCCGTTCCCGTACCCAAAGAAATCACTAATCCTTCTGTTTTGCCAGAGAGAAGAAGCCCCCCCCTGGCGATGGCTTCAAATTCGTGCACCATCTGAAGAGTGATGGTGATTCCACATATTTTTTCCGTTTTTGGAAAAAAGCGAGAATGACCTCCTGTTATAACCAATTCTCCATTTTTTAAAATTTTTGGAAACGCTAAAAATTCTGGCAAAATACCAGAAAGGTTGTTTTTATTTCTTCCCCCAGACTCTAAAGATGCGGACGAAAGAATTGCCTTCGTGTCCGAGTCTATTTCTACGAGGTCTATGGTCGATCCGCCGATATCAAGAGCAAAAAGAGACATCGGGAGGTATTTTCCACAAAAAACACGGAGATGGGAAAAAGTTACCCTTGACAAACACCAAAAGGAATGCAAGAATAACCTCCTTTCTTAAAAAAAAGGAGGGAAAAGAACAAAAGGTCTTTTACAATACCACCGAAGAAGAAAAAATGAAAAAATGAGGAGGAGACCCAAATTTCACATCTTTCCGGGAAAATGAACACGGAGAAGAGAGGTGGGGTTCCTCCTCAAATGATACTCGAGAGCAAAACGATCAATAACGCTCATTTGAAAAAAGGCAAAGAGGTTAAAAATCCAAAATGCGGCTCGAGCAGAAAAGTGTCGTTCTTCCGTCGACTAAGCGGAAAAACGGTGGGCCTCCCTACTCTCCTTTGGTACTCATGTTGATAAGAACGCGAGAGTACCAAACGCGTATGTTGGGTTCAAAAAAACAAGTTGGTGTTCGCAAGGGAACATTCGTATTTGTGTTTGTGTGTGTTCACCTGAGTAGGTACCATCCAAAAGATTTAGTAAAGAATTGGAGGCTACTTTCCGGTGGGAGGTCGGCCAAGAAAAACAGTCGAGGGGCCATCGAAAAGTAGGGAGGAGAAAACTGCAAAAATAGTTTTCAGCATTTTAAAAGGGGTTTTGAAACTTTACCCTCCCGGCTTTTCACTTTTCTTCTTCGGTGGTGTAAAAGGTCTGTTTTTTGTGTGGGGAAATTTTTGAGATGTCCGTTTTTCTGGCGTCTCAAAAAAATCAAATGATTCTACCAAAAATAACGGCACTTTTCAAGAGAAAAGATCTCTCTTTTGGTGATCGCGTTTCTGATCAAAATCATAATTACTATATAACAATTTTTATAAATTGTCAATAATCATTTTTCCAAATCGCATTTGCCCTGTAAAATCTGAAAAAAAAGAAATATTCGCCTTTGGAAAGCGCTTTAAAAGCGAATCCTTTAGGATATTTTGTTGTGGAGGATGAAATTCAAAGAGGATTCCTCCGATATTTTCGGGGAGTTCCGAAAAAAGACGAAGATAATGATCAACTCCGGTTTCCCCCGAGAAAAGCGCGGTATGGGGATCATTCAACAGGACTTCAGGAGGAAGGGTATCCCCTTCCGGAATATATGGAAGATTGGCAACCAACAAGGCCTTTTTGGGGTCTAAGAGAGGAATATTTTGGAGAAGGTCGGATAATACGAAGGAAATAAAGGGTAAGAGATGAAGAGCCTCAGCATTTTTTTTCGCCACCTCCAGGGCTTTCTCAGAAATATCACCCCCTACAAATGTCATCCGTGAAAAAACCTCCGGATGTGTTTTTTGCAAACTCTGCGCAAGAGAGAGGAGAATGCACCCCGACCCCGTCCCCACATCCACCACAGTAGAAAAACGAGGTTCTTTATCGAATTCTGCCAAAAGCCGAAGGAACTCTTCCACTATCCACTCTGTTTCCGGACGAGGAGAAAGGACAGATTCGTTCACACAAAAAGGAATCCCAAAAAACTCTTTTTCTCCCAAAATTTGGTCCATACTCTCAAAACTCATCCGTCGCTGTAAAAGGGCTTTATAGCGTATTTCTTCTTCTCCCGTCAGCGTATATTCGGGATGAGCAATGCAAAAACTCCGCGGTTTTTGAAGGATATGAGAAAGGAGAATTTCGCGATCAAGATGTGGTGAACTGCTCATACTACTCAATGCGATGACATCGGGAAAGGTATCAGAAATTTTCATGAGGAATGGGCAAACAAGAAAGTCGAAAGTAAAAACAGGATAACAAAAGGATACCGGAGAAGAAAGAATGGGATTCTTTTGGAAATATTTGGTATACTAGACGCAAATTTTACTGTTTCCCATGCCAGAAGTTTTTTACGATCCGGAAAAAATGCTCGATAAAAGTTATCGTTATGCCCTCGCAGGGGCATCCAGCGCATGGAATGACCATGCGTATCATCTTCTCTTGGCAATGGAAAAAGCCGGCTACACAGTCATTCCCCTTCATCCCGTAGAAAATAGTATCTGTAATATTCCCGCATATCCAAGCATTACCACTATTTTTCCCGCCGTTGATGTGGTTATTTTTGCCAGTAAAGATGAAGAACTTTCCCTGAAATATCTCCGAGAAATGCGAGATTTTGCAGTGTATAAAGCCTGGTTTGAGGAAGACCACTGGACCCACCCCATGGAAGTTTTTGCCACCGAGCATTTTTTTGAAGCGGTAAAGGGGTATTCTCTATTCAAAATGGTACAGGCTCAGATTCCCGCAGAAAGAGAAGAAGAATCTCCAGTGGGAAAAGAGTAATTTATGTCCCTGAATGATTTTTCAGGAGTAAAACATAGGGTTTTTGTTCAATATTTTTTTCCAGTCCCAACGCTAAAAATATCTGAAAAATTATTTCTGATCCTGCTTTTTCTTGATCTTCTGAACAGAGAATTTCTCCCTCTAAAAACTTCCCGAGGTTTGGAATGGTCACGATCTCTACCAAAATTTTTGTTGCTTCCCCTTCCAGAGAAATATGGGGGAAGTGGTATTGAAGAACCTGTTTTTCTTTTCGGAAGCATTCTATATATCCGCAACTTTCCATAAAGCGGAGAAAAGAGAGTTTTTCCTCAATCTCAAATTCTAACTCTTCATTTATTTCTATCCCCTGCGGAGTAAGTGACCGTTTTTTTTGAGTTACAGTAGTTTTTTCTCCGTCCTCTCGAACCCGAAATGCCATTTCTTGAGTCCCCTTTTGAGAAAAATACACATCGCTCTTCTTTTTCTCTCCTAAAAATCCCCCGTGGTCATTACAATACTCCAAAACTCGGATATCTTCTGCATCAGTCTTTATCCATGCTTTTGCTTCTACTTCTTTAATAGACATAGAAAAACTAAGAAGTAGGAGCAGGGGTTGGCGCGGGAGTAGCTACTGGTTTAGGAACAACAACCGTGGGAGCCGGTGTAGTTGCCTCAGTTGGCTTTGTGGAAGGTTTTGCCGTTGGAATAGCAACAGGAGAATTCCCAGCCGTAAAAGTAATGGTCATTTTATCGCTTGAGAGGAATCGTCCATTTTTATCCAGAGCCCGTACGGTATACACCGTTTTTTTATCAGTTGGTGTGGCGATATACGACCACGAAGTATCTCCGAGTTTAAATTTTTGCAAACGGTAATCATTCACTTCGATGTACGCTGCTAATTCGGGTGCTGTCCCGGTAAGTGTTACGGGGACTTTGCTGACCGTTGTATCATTCCCATTGTTGGGAGTTGTAATACGCAACGCGCTAGCAACCGGAGCAGCCGCATCACCCGTATAATCCAGGACAAGAGACGCACCTAACGATTTCTTTCCCTCCTTGTCTATTGCCACCACAGTATAGGTATTCGTTCCGGGAAGAAGATTGCCATAAAGCGCATGGGCAATATACTTCCAAGAGGTATCTCCTGGCTGAAATTGTGCCAGTTCGTGCTCATCCTGAGACTCTTTATGCGTTACCATTATTTTTGCCGTTCCCACCGGCACGGTACCCGAAATTTCCTGACGGGCTCCTTTTACCGAAACGGTTTCCCCATTTTTTCCGGGGCTGGTAATGGTCGGAGCTGGGAGTGAAGAGAGGTCCGTAGGCGTAGGGGAAGAGGAAGGCGAAGGCGAGGCAGAAAGATCGGAGATTGGGGATGGAGAACCAGGATTTTTCATACGGGTTTTATAGAGCGCCGTTTCGTAGAAATCCGGAGAAATGGGGGTTACGGTAAAAGCAGAAGTCTGCTCTGCCACAATAAGGTTTTGAGGACTAAGAATTACCTCTTGTCCAATAGAAAGCCGTTTTGAGAACATCACTTCCCCATTGGTTCCCAAATACGAAAGGGTTGACCCTGAACCAGAATCGTTTAACACCCGGACACCTTCAGAAGAGAGCATAAACACTCCTCCACTCATCTCAAATCGTACCCGATCACTGAGAATAACGGTTATCGTACTTGATACCGCTCCCTCCACCCACAGTCCTCCTTTTTTGAGGAGAAGTACTGCATCGGTACCATTCCGTGTATTTTTTTTGGAAGATTGAAGAGTCAGCTCTGCTCCCTGGTCTAAATACACCAGCGATCCATCCACAAAAGAGAGATATACGGTGGTCCCAAAAAGAGACCGTACCGAATCGGACTCCCACACATCTACAGGTTTATCACGGTACATCCAAGTGGTTCCATCACGGGGCAAAATTTCCCCCCGGGAAAGCTGTTCGCTATACAATTTTGGAAGAGATGCTTCGGCAGTATTTTGGAAGAAAAAATGTTGGAGACCAAAAAAAATCCCCACGCCTAAAAGAATGGCTGCTCCTCCCCACAAAAACGGAGCCCAATGTGTTGGTTCTGACATCGGTCGGTATCTTTTGCGATAGGGAGAAAAATCCATAAAAAACGGGAGAAGTATGCCAAAACACTACGGAGGATTTTTAGAAAAGTCAATTGACGAACAGGGGAAAAATGGAGTAATCCTGGGGGAATAGAAACGAAATATCCGCAGACACGAATATGGTGTTTTATTGGATTCAAATATTCACAGAATAAGAGAGGAAAATTCTAGTTTTTGCTCCATTTTTTTTGTAGAATGGGGGAACAAATTCTGTTTTTTAACAGAGCAGATCCTTATAACATTTATGTAACTCATCACCCCTTTGATGATTAGGAAGCTCATCTTCATCCGCCATTTATAATTTTTATTTTATTCTTCTCTCGTCAATATGCACTTCCTTTCCCACCTCAACCCCGCCCAACGCCTCGCTGCCGAACATAAAGATGGCCCCCTTTTGGTCATCGCCGGTGCAGGGTCGGGAAAAACGCGGGTTCTTACCTACCGTATCGCCGCACTGCTCTCCCAGGGCGTTTTACCCCGAGAAATTTTGGCGGTAACTTTTACCAACAAAGCCGCAGGGGAAATGAAAGAGCGGGTAAGAGTGTTATTAGGTGAAGAAACACCCGTGCCCACCATTGGGACTTTCCACTCCATTGGTGCCCAGTTTTTACGCCGAGAAATAGAAGTTATCGGACGAGATCGGAGTTTTACCATTTACGATTCCGCCGATACCCTTTCTCTCGTAAAACGAATTTTAAAGGAACGAAACATTGATCCGCAATTTATCGCCCCAAAAGGACTTCTTGCCAATATTTCTGCCTGGAAAAGTTCTATGAAACTTCCAGACGAAGCAAAAGCAGAAGCCGAAAATACCAGGGGACAAATAATGGCAGAGTGCTACAGCGAATATGAAACAGCACTCTTAAAAAACAACGCACTGGATTTTGATGATCTCATTTTGCGCCCCATTGAGGTTTTTCAGGCGAGCCCCAATACTCTTCAAAAATACCAGCGTTGGTGGAAATATATTCTTATTGATGAGTACCAGGATACGAATTATCTCCAATACCTCTTTGCCAAACTCATTGCCGAAGACCACCATAATATTTGTGCCATTGGAGATACAGACCAAAGCATTTACCGCTTTCGTGGTGCGGATATTGGGAATATTTTAGCATTTCAAAAAGAGTATCCAAAGGTAACGGTGGTAAAGCTAGAGCAAAATTATCGATCTACCAAAAACATTTTGGCAGGAGCCGACGGTGTTATTAAAAATAACCAATCGCGCATAGAAAAAAAAATGACCACCGAAAACCCCGAAGGCGACGCAATACAGGTTTGGGAATGCAGTGATGAACGAGACGAAGCAGAACGGATTTTTCGGACTATGGACACCCTCATTAAAAACGGAAAATCTCCAAAAGACATGGCGATTTTGTACCGCACCAACGCACAGAGTAGAGCGTTAGAAGAATCGGCAATGCGCCACGGACTGCCGTATACCATGGTGGGCGGGCTAAAATTTTATGCCCGGGCGGAAGTAAAAGATATTTTGGCGTATTTGAGATTAGTGGTGAACAAAACCGATGCCGTGAGTTTGGAACGCATCATTAATGTTCCATCGCGAAAAATTGGAGAAACGAGTTTGTTACGCATTCGGGCTTTTGCGCAGGAAAGAGGAGTAGAAATAGGGGCTATTTTGGCGCATATTACCGGAGCAGAAGGAATTTCCCCCGCGACTAAAAATGCGATTCAGAGTTTTGGAGCCCTTATAGAACGGTTCCGCGAAGAGCAAAAAACAGAAACCCTCTCTAAATTTATTGAAAAAGTGGTACGAGAAACAGGATATGAAGCCTTTTTAAAACGAGACGGGGAAGAAGGAGAAATGCGCCTAGAAAACATCCGAGAGCTTATTTCAGTGGCAAAAAAATATGACGATTTGGATCCTGAACAGGCACTTCCGTTATTTTTAGAAGGAGTAGCATTGGTAAGCGATATTGACGAAACGGATGGAAAAAAAGATTCTGTTACCCTCATGACCATTCATGCGTCTAAGGGATTGGAATTTCCCGTGGTTTTTGTGGCGGGATGCGAAGAAAACATTTTCCCCAGCAGTCGGTCTTTATTTACGCCAGAAGATTTAGAGGAAGAGCGCCGCCTGATGTATGTCGCCATGACAAGAGCCATGGAAAAACTGGTACTCACTTATGCTCGGAGCCGTTTATTATATGGTGATTTTATGAGTAATCCTCCATCGCGATTTTTACAAGAGATCCCGGAAGAAGTCTGCGAAGGGAATGTATTTACCAATTATTCTTCCTCATCATTCTCCGCGCCGGAAGATAATTTTGAGATGGTACTGGACTTTGAAAAAGGCGATATTGTGGAACACCCCACCTTTGGAATAGGGAAAATTTTAAATATTGAAGGAGATATTCTCACCATTGCGTTCCAAACCGCAGGACAACGGAGACTGGCAGCGTCCATTGCGCCTCTTCAAAAAAGAGATCCGGAATTTTTGTAAAAAAAATGGGGATACCCGTATTTTTGGAGCTATACCAACTCTAAAAAATTCTTTTCAAAATTTTCCGTGCTCTGTTTTTCCATATTTTTTTGGATTTTTTCCCGGTTTTGAAGGAATTTTGGCTCCAACACTTCAAACTGTTGAAGTGCTTCGGTAAGAGATTCCACCGTTTGGGCTTCGAAAAATATTCCATTTTCTCCTTCCTCTACCAGACCTTCAGATCCCCCTCGAGCAAAAGCAATAACAGGAGTCCCCGTGGCAAGCGCTTCCATAGGCGCAATTCCGGCATCTTCTAATTGGGGGAATAAAAATGCCCGAGCTTTTCCCAAAAGTGCAGGCAGGTCCGCATCCGGCACAAAGCCCAAAAACGAAATATTATCAGCATTTTCTGCCAATTTTTTTAAAGTATCCATTTCTGGCCCCGTCCCGGCAATCATTAATTTTTTTTGGGGAAGCTCTGCAAAAGTCTTCACCAGGAGATCAAATTTTTTGTAGGGAATAAGTCGTCCAAGCGCAATAAATGACTCTCCTTTTTCTTCTGTAATCCCTTTTTGGAAGTGTTGAAAATTTACCGGAGGTCTCAGCAAAAGGCTTTCTCGTCGATAATATTTCTGAATTCGCTTTTGAACATATTCAGAATTCGCGATAAAAATGTCAGGGCGCTGTGCACTGAGAAAATCCCACGGTCGAAGCCTGGTAAACAGAAACGGAAAGAAAGACCGAAAAGGGCGTAAAAAAGAAGGGATATTCAGTCCTTCCTGCAAAAAAGTTTGCCATTCATCCCAAAAATACCGTGTAGGAGTATGGCAATAACAAATATGGTGCGCTTCAGGGCTGGTAATCACTGCTTTGGCAATAAACGAAGAGGAAGAAATAACAAGGTCAAATCCCCGGAGATCCAGAGACTCAAGAGCAGAGGGAAGAAAGGGGAAAAGCACTTGATGGCGTTTTTTTAATACCCGAGGCAGGGTATTAAGCCAAGAGGTATGGACCGTTCTGTTTTTCAGAAATGGAAAATTTTCCGGAAGATACACGGTGGTAAAAAACTCTGCCGTGGGAAATATCTTGGCAAACGACTCTAACACTTTTTCAGCCCCCCCATTAGCCGTTAACCAATCAGCCACAATGGCAATGCGCGCCGATGGAAGAGAATATTTTTTTTGCATACGGGAAAAAGAATGCCGAGAATTCCTCTTTTTCGCAATACAAAAAGAACCGCTCTATTTCTGAGCGGTTCTTAAAAAACAAACGGATGGAGCATAACTATTTTGCCGTTCCTTGGCTATCCACCGCAGTAGGGATATCTGCCACGAAGTTGACGATAGTCCAGGAGAGAAAAATGATCACGATACCAATAACGGCGTAGATAATAATTTTTCTGGCCTTCGTAAGACTGTCTTCTTCTCCTTCTCCTATTACCATCAGAATACCGGCATAAATAATAAACGCCACCGCAACAAGCCCTAAAAATGCAAGAAAGTAATTCACCACACTAATGAGCCCCTGCCGAATATCGGTATTCGCAATGGCCTCAGAAGGACGATCAGACTCTTGTACAATTTTTGCGGAGAGATTCTCAGGATCTATTGACGAAGCAGCAAACGCATCTCCGAGAGTAGTAAAGAGAAGAACTGCAAGCATGACACCCAAAAGCGGGAGTGAAGCGTATTTTTTAAGATGTATCAAAAGTGACGACATGGGAAGAAAAAAAATGTTTTCAGGTAATTTTACCAAAACAAAGAAGAAAACGCAAGCTTTTTATACCGTCGCCATAAAATTTGCTCGTGCCTCCATAATAGCCTCGTGACGAAGAGCCTGCCCAACGCGAGCCTTTGCCTTTCTGAGCTTTACATTGAGTTTTGCATTGGGTCGTATTCGCTCTATGCGGTGCATACCATGCTGGCGCGAATCCATTCTATTGGACATAAGAAAAGAGGAAAAATAAGAAAATCAAGAGGATTTTTTCAAAAAAGCATCACAAACGCAACTCTTTTTTGGTAAAGTAGAAATAATTTTTTGTAGTGTATGAAATATTTCTTGAGAAACTGGATACAGGAAGTCAAAACGCTCTCGAATGATTGGCATTATCTCGTGATGTTGGCCTTGGGATCGGGGCTCCTTTTTGGGGCTTTTCACATGGCAGAAACACTGGCGCGAATAAATGATACCCTGAATTCCAGCACACCTGTTGGAGATTTGCTTTTTACCATTCTCCCTGCCTACGATTTATCCTTTGTGTTTGTTTTTGGTGCATTTTTCATTGGAAGTGTCGGAATCTTTTATGCCCTTTTTTTTGAACCGCGAAAAATCCCGTTAGTTCTCATCGCATTCTCCCTTTTTATCAGTATTCGTGGTATTTGTATTTCTCTTACTCATATATCCATTCCCCCCGATTCCATCCCGCCCTTAGTAGGAGGATTTGGGGACTATTTTTTCCAAAACGACCTCTTTTTTTCTGGTCATACCGGCGCCCCATTTTTGGGGGCACTCCTCCTCTGGAAGAAAAAATATTGGAGATATTTTTTCCTTGGATCTTCCGTTATAATGGCGTTTACAGTGCTTATTATGCGACTTCACTATTCTATTGATATAGTGGGAGCGTACTTTATTACCTATGGTATTTATCATATCGCCCTTGCCATAAATAACGCAGAGCTAAATCGATATCGCGAAAATCTCATCAGGATTGCACAAACCGAATGGGAATTAGGAAAATCAGTCATCAAAAAAATACGACTCGGAAGAAGTCAAAGAAAATTTAGAAAGTAATATTCTAACCCCCACTCGCCACATCGCTCAGCTTCATAATCGGACTCATAATAGCGGTTACAATAAAACCTACTACTCCTCCGATCACCACAATAATAATCGGTTCCATGAGGGAACTGAGGGTTTTTACCGTGGTATCCAACTCGTCTTGATAAAACTCCGCCACTTTTAGGCAGACCTTGTTTAACTGTGCTGTTTTTTCCCCAATATCAATCATAGAGGTGAGCATAATAGGAAACATCACATTATTCTCACGAATATTATCCGCAATAGGGATCCCTTGTTTCACATCTTCCCCAATGAGGAGAATCCGACGGCGATAGACTTCGTTTCCTACTACTTGTGAAGTAATTTGAAGAGTTTTCGTAATGGATACTCCACTGGAAATAAGACTCGCAAGGGATTGGCAAAATTGCAGGAGAACCAATTTTCTATTCATCCCGCCAAAAACCGGGAGATTGAGCATGAGATTATCCCAATGAAACATCCCTTCTGGAGTTTTTTTCCAAGTCTTTATTCCAAAAATAATTCCCACAACGGTTAAAATCATTAAAATGGCATTCGGAATTCCCATCGTGGATCCCGTTATAAAATCACTCCCATCAATAAGCAGCTGAGTAGCTGCCGGAAGTTCGGCCCCCCCTTTCTCAAAAGTCTCCTTTAATTTGGGGATTACGAGCACCATTACTGCCGATACCACAATCACTAAGATAATAATAATTGCCATCGGATACATCATTGCCCCTTTAATTTTTCCTGAAATTTTTGCACCTGATTCTACGCGGTCTGCCAGATCAATAAGCACCCCATTGAGACGCCCAGAAACTTCCCCCGAAGAAATCATTCCTAGTTCTGCTTCCGTAAAGGTTTCCGGATACTCTTGAAGCGCATCCGAAAGAGCCATCCCTTTTTCAATGCGAGAAAGAACTATTCGACATACTTTTTTCATTTTGGGATCCTCAAACTGGTTCGCCAAAATATTCATCGCCTTTACCATGGACACTCCTGCGTTAATCATGGTGGACAGAAGACGATAAAAAATCACCTTACTCTTCATGGATACGGGAGACATATCAATCACCCACTCATTAATCTTATCAAAAAAGCTCATGTTTTCCGTTCCGTTGGAAGCTTTGGTCACGAATTGTTTTTGTGCCGCTGAAATTTGAAAATCTGACATAAAGAAGGGGGGTGAGAATTTGTAAGGACGAGAATGTTTTGCGCCCTATTGGGGATTTTTGACTTTGTAAATGGATTGCTTCGCAAGCTCGCAATGACGGAACATTTGTAATTTGTAATTTGTAATTTGTAATTTTCTAATGTCCTCCACCGGTAATTTTCATCACCTCGTCAATACTGGTATCCCCCATAATAGCCTTAATATAAGAATCCTGAAGAATGGTCACCATTCCTTGAGATATCGCCATATCCTCAATTTCATGCTCACTTTTTCCGGCAAGGACCAGCTGCTCAATTTCTCTGCTGAGCATCATCACTTCGTATACTCCACATCGCCCAGCATAACCCTTTCCCTGACATTCATCACAGCCCACGGCACGGTACAGTGTTACATCATTCAAGAGTTCTCTTTGAAATTCGTGTGTCGGATGAATCCGAGCCATTTCTTTTTGGAGGTCTTCCAGCACCATTCCCTCGGGTTTATATGCTTCTTTACAATGTTTACAAAGCCTTTTTACCAGCCGTTGGGCTTCAATGGTTCTCATGGCAGCCGTAACCTTATACGGCTTAATACCCATATCAATCACACGGGTAAAAGTAGCAGCAGCAGAATTGGTATGAATAGTAGAGAGTACCATATGCCCCGTAAGGGCCGCCTTAATAGCAATTTCAATAGTTTCCTGATCCCGAATTTCCCCCACCATAATGATATCTGGATCTTGCCGAAGAGCTGTCCTGAGTCCACTCGCGAAATCGTACCCAATATCCGCCTGAACCTGGCTTTGGGAGAGTCCTTCCATCTCATATTCTACTGGATCCTCAATGGTCATAATGTTTTCAGTGGGCTTATTAAGAATATTTAAAGCCGCATACAGTGTTGTAGTTTTCCCAGAACCAGTCGGTCCACTCACCATAAAAATTCCATTTGGACTGCGAATAGTTTTTTCCAAAAATCTGAGATTATTTCCATTAATTCCCATTTGTTCAAATGTAGGAATGCTCTTATTTTTGTCCTGTAAACGCATACACACTTTTTCTCCATGAATAGTAGGAAGCGTAGAAACTCGGAGCTCAATACTTTGGCGCGATTCCGTCATCATCTGAAGTCTTCCATCCTGTGGCTTTCGCTGCTCATCAATCTTCATGTTGGAAAGAATTTTAATACGAGAAATCACGGCAGAATGCACACTACTGGGATATTCAATGATTTCTTGAAGTGTTCCATCCACACGAAACCGATTGAGCACGGTATATTTTCGGGGCTCCATATGAATATCTGACACCTTCATTTCCAGAGCCAGAGTAAGAAGCTGCATCACAATTTGGGGAACATTTCCCTCTATAATCGCCTTTTCAAGTTTTTCACGGGTGAGACTTTTAGACATACAAGAAAAAGGTTATTTAGCTGGCGGAGTTTTTGGAGCATCTTTTGGAGGAGTTTTATCCCCTTTGTAAGTTGCTTTCATCCAATCGGTCGCCGTAAAAAAGACTGAGAAATTAACACTAAAACTAGAAGAAGCTACCTTTGTTTCATCCTCAGAATCAGAAGAGGAAGAAGAAGATGATGATGAGGATTTTTGAGTATTCGCTTCTTTGTAGTTCACCACCAAGGTATCCAATGTCATCACCGGAATAGGTTGCGGATCTGGAATGGAGGGAATGGTATAATTGTAAAAATCTTTTTTATCCATAGATCCCGATTTCAGAATCATTTCTGCAAATGCTTTCATTCCGTCTGCCGTGGCCTTAATGTTCATGAGGACAGAAACCCGATAGAGCCCATTTTCATATACCGGAGGGCTAAATGAGATATTATCAAGCGTAAAAGGATTTGCCTTTGTCCCATATCGAAACGAATAATCTTCAAAAAATACCGCCAGTTCATTCAGTCTGTCTTGGTACTCCCACTCATCATTTGCCACAGGTAAAATTTTGGGAAGAATCTGTCCATAAGTTTTTTCTGTTTCCGTAAGTTTTTTTTCAGCATCGTCAAGCTGACTTTCTGTATCAGATTTTTGAGTTTTCAGTGGTCCGGCAAGCTCTTCTTCTAGAGCCAAAATACTCGCCTGTTTTTCAGAGAGATTTGTCCAGGATGGCCAAAAAATAAACACCACCGCAAGAATAAGGACCACGACCGTTATTCCCCCAAAAATAAGCGCCATTTGTTGCGTTTTTTTGGTTTTATCCAAAAATTTTTCCCCCTCTGCCTGTAAATTTTCAACGAGTTCCATAGAGAAAAGAGTAATTATGGTTTCGGAGTTTCTGTTGGTGTTTTTACCGCGTCTGTTGCAGTTTTTTCAAGAGTTCCATCCTTTGCTGTTTTTGCATCTTTTCCGTCTTTTTTATCTTTCTTATCAGCATTTTTTCCATCCTTATAATAGAGAAGAGTAAAGTTAAAAGTACTGGTGTACCCATATTCACTACTCTCTTGTTTTGCGTAGTTTTGAAGTTTTGCTCCCGAAAAATATTTACTCTTATTGATAGCGTCCAGGAGCTTAGAAATCTGATAAAAGACATGACCAGTCGTATCATTCACGACCCCCTGAATCACAATCTCGTTACTCCCTTTTTTGGTCGAATAGTTCTCAAAAACAAAAGTATCTTCCGAAACACTAATAGAGTTGTCTATTTCTTCAATCCGTTTAATAGCTTCAAACCAGTCCGTTCTTTCAGAAATTACACTATTTACGAGATCGTTATTGGCCAGATCATGGACTCGTTTTTCAATATCCTGCATTCGTTTTTTTGCATCCGTAATATCTTTTTGGACCATTGTTTTTTCCCCTTGAAGGGAAACAAGCCGAACCCCAAAATTTCCAGGATACCAAGTCGAAAAAAAGCCTTCCTCATCGAGAAGAACCGAAAACAATAAAAATCCTCCAAGAGCGAGGAGTACGAAAAGTACTAAAAAACTCTGAGAGAGAATAAGCATTTTTTTAATATTCAAGAAGGCTTCTTCTCTGTCTTTTAAGAGTTTTTTCGCTTCTGTAATTTGGGGATCTTCCAAATCTTCTTCATCTGGTTCGTCTTCAGCAATGTCAAAACTTGCAAAGTTCCCATCTTTTTGCGGCATAGCAGATTCTAATCCTTCTAAAAGAGATTTTTCGTCCCTTACCACTTCCTTTTGAAAAGCCTGTGTAAAGGAATTTTTGGGCAGAGAACTGTACGATTGCGGCAATTCTGAGGGAGTAGAATTTTGAATTTTGGGAACATTCCCGCCGAGAAGATCATCCAATGACATCCCCGAAGTATCTGACGATTTGGAAGGAATAGAATTTGCAAAAGCTGATACTGCAGTATCTCCTCCAGAACGAGGACTCTCGTTTGGCTCTCCTAAAAGGTCATTAATGCTGGTTGGTGGTTTTTGTGGAAAATCTGCCACGAGAAAAAAGTAACGAAAAAGTGGGAACAGTGTATAAAGAGTATTTGGTATTTTTGGTGTTCGTTCTATTCTCCCAGAAAAGGTTCTAAAAATCAACCTCTTGTTTTCTGGAACAGTGACACATTTTCTATAAAGGGAATAATTTTTTCTCCCATTTTTGCATACCCTTTGGCATTGGGATGAATGCCATCCTCCAGGACAAGATCGTCTTGAAAGAGAATATCACGCAGAGGAAACGGTATCAGGGGAATATGATACTCCTGAGAAATATCAGTAAAAATTTTCCGAAAATCTGTTTGATACGCATCTCCCATACTCGATGGCGCCTCAGCAGCAATGAGGAGAAGCGGAACTCCCTGATCCATAAAAATTTTGACCATGGCCTCCATATTTTTTTTCGTTTCTGTGGTGGGAATTCCCATGAGGGCATCATTAGAGCCAAAAAACAAAATGAGGAGTTGGGGATGCGAAGCAGCAATCCACGCCGATCTTCGCACCCCGTCGGCAGTCGTATCACCAGAAACACCTTGGTTTTCCACTTTTAGAGCATAGCCTTTTTGTTGTAATAATTTTTCCAGTTGCGCCGGATAACTTTCTGTTTGGGGATTGGGCAAATGATAGCCTTCTGTAAGACTATCCCCCATGGTAACTATAGTAAAGGAGGAGGGAACGGATATAACGGGAGAAGAAGGAGGAGGGGAAGGGATGGGATCTGCCGTACTACATCCTAAAAACACACAACAGAGACCCACCATCACAAAAGGCTTGCTGAAAAGAAAAATACGGGAGAGTATGGAAAAAGACATAACACTTTTAAAATATGATCTCACTTCGAAACGCTTCCAAAGTGTACCACCAATCGGGAGAAGACATCACCCTCTTTAGGAATATTTCTTTCGTGGTAGAAACGGGGAAAAAAGTCGCTATTATTGGACCGTCAGGAAGTGGAAAAACCACACTCCTCTCTCTTTTAGCGGGCCTAGAACCTCCTACAGAAGGAACTCTTTTTTGGGGAGAAAGTGATTTTTTTGCCCTCCCAGAGACAGAAAAAAATAATATTCGGCGCCATGAAATGGGATTTGTTTTCCAAAATTTTGAACTTTTTGATTCTTTTACGGCGCTGGAAAATGTTCTACTACCTTTAGAGTTGCTCGGAACGGTGGAGGAAAAAAAAGCAGCAATGATGATTGCTGCGGTAGGTATTGAGCATCGCAAAAACGCATATCCAACAGAAATGTCAGGAGGAGAACAACAACGCGTTGCCATTGCTAGGGCATTAGTGCATCACCCAAAAGTTATTTTTGCGGATGAACCCACTGGAAATCTCGACAAAAATACGGCAAAAAAAGTGCTTGACCTCCTCGTTGACACGCTTTCTCCGGAACAATCACTCATTATGATTACGCACGACACGACGGCTACCGAACGCATGGACGAAATATGGAGTATTGAAGATGAAAGACTGATACGGATATAAATCTTTACGCAATGGCTTGCCCTGCGCGACCCAAAATTTCTAAAAACAGAGGAACATCACTTCCGTCCATCATAATGGTTGATTTTTTTCCGCCTCGAGATTTTTCCGAAATTTTCAGGAGTTTTCCGTGAGGTGTTTCTTTGACATCAATAAAAAAAGTTCGGTATTGACCAGAAAGCATTTCTGAGAATACTTCTCGCGAATGGGAATAAGAGTACTCTCCTACAAAGTCTTTTTGTTCTCCCGCGGGGCTTATGGGTTGTGAAGTAGTCACCTCATCAAAATCAGAAAAATGATCATCCGACATAAGAAAAAATTAAAGAACAGGGACAGTGTACCGGAAAATAGACAGCTGAAAAGAAAAAATATTGCATTGCACTCCTATACCCCGTAGAATCTCGCCTGCACCGGAGGAGAACGACCCCCAAAAATCCTCCCGGAACCTTTTCTTGCTCATGGTTTCCCCCTTTTATGGAGGGTTGTCACCAAAAGAAAAACGAACCGGGCATTTCTCTCCTCTCGCGCTTTTCAAGGATTTTTTTCTTTTTTTATGTCCCATTTTTCTCTTGCCGAGCTTGCCGAACACGCCGTTCATTTTGGACACAAAACCACCCGGTGGAATCCTAAAATGAAATCTTACCTTTACGGATCCGAAAAAGGGGTTCACCTCTTTAACCTTCGTAAAACTGCTGAAGGAATGGAAAAACTTTTAAAAGATATTACTGATCTTTCAAAAGCTGGAAAAACCATTCTTTTCGTTTCTACAAAACCACAAACGAAACTTCTTTTTGAAGAATTTCAACAAAAAACCGGATACCCGATTGTGGTTAATAAATGGATTGGAGGACTTTTAACGAACTTTGAAACCATTCGAAAACGAATTAAGAAAATGAAAGATTTAAAAGAAATGTTTGAAACCGGTGAAATTGACAAATATATGAAAAAAGAGAAAGGGGTGATGAAAAAGGAATTGGAAAAGCTCGAAGAATCATTCGGAGGAATTTCTGACCTGTATCGTCTTCCCGACGCTGTTTTTGTGGTTGATGGGAAACGCGATAAAACGGCTATCTTAGAAGCAAATCGTCTTAAGATTCCAGTTATTGGAATTGCGGACTCCAATGTGGATCCCGATGATTATACAACTTTTGTTCCCGGAAATGATGATGCTATTTCGTCACTCACCTATATTCTTTCGTTTGTGTTTGAAGCAGCCGGAAAAAGAGGTGACGATAAAAAGGCAAAAGAAGAAGGGGCTGAATAAGGGGTGAATTCCGAAAAATAAAAAAGCACTTCCCATTTGGGTGGTGCTTTTTTTTACACATGAAAGGAATTGTTTTTTTAACGGGAACAAGAGTACGGTGAAAGAGTCTTTTTATCCCTTTTTTATGGACCTTCTTCATGCTCTTTCTTGGCGGTATGCGGTAAAACAGTTTGATGCAGAAAAAAAAATCCCAGCAGAAACAGCGGATACTCTTCTCAAATCTCTGGTTCTTACCCCCTCGTCTTATGGTTTGCAGCCATGGAAATTTTTAGTAATTGAGAATCCTGCAATTCGGGAAAAACTTAAAGCAGTATCTTGGAATCAACCCCAAATTACCGATGCTTCACATTTGGTAGTGCTGTGCCGAAGAACCGATGTTGATGAATCATTTATTCAGCACTACATTTCAGAAATTGCTTCACAAAGAGGCGTTTCTGAGGACGAACTTGCCGGATACCTGGGAATGATGGTGCAAAATGTGGTGCAGGGAAAAAATAATACGAATCGCGCAGAATGGGCAAAAGATCAGGTATACATCGCCCTGGGGAATCTCCTCACTTCGGCAGCCATTTTAGAAGTCGATACTTGCCCGATTGAAGGATTTTCTGCCCCCGATTATGATGCCATTTTGGGGCTTTCCGAAAAAAATCTCGCATCTTGCGTGGTGTGCGCATTGGGATACCGGAGTGCTAACGATGAATATGCACAGCACAAAAAGGTACGGTTTAACGCGTCAGAAGTGGTAGAAGTGATATAATCCCCATGTTATGGAGAGAGGGATTCTACTCTTACTCCGGCACTTTTCTGGTATTTCAGATCTCCAAAAACAAGCATTTGTCTCTCGTTGTGCAAACCTTTCGTTTGCACAGCGGGAGATGCTGTATGAAGGATTATTAAAAGCCATTTTAGAGCATATCTCTCATTTTTCGGACATAGACTGGAGGAATAGAGGTCTCAAAAAAGAAGTGGTACAAAAACAAATTTTTGCCACTGTCCAAAATTACCTCTATCAAAAGGAGGATATTATGCATGAAGCGCAAAAAGAAGTACGAAACGAGCAAGAATCCCTTTCTCATGCGCAAGATGAACAAAATGCAGAACTGTTTTTAAACTCTTTTTTGCAAAAAGTATGAGTATTTATGATGCCAAAACACCGAATCCAGCAGAAAATTACGAAGCATTTCTTCGTATACAGGATGAAACTCCAAATTTGGTAAAAAAAACAGATTTACAACACGAAATTTCTGAACTGGCAGGAGAACTCCAAAACCCCAGAGGTTCCGCTCTTTTTCGGCAAACGGAAATACTTCCTCCTGCAGAGCAACAGGAAGAGGAAGAAAAACTCACCAAAAATGCCGAAAATACGGCTCAATCATTGGACTCCATTCCCGCTCTTTCCGTTCCGTTTCCGATTTCCCTTGAGAAATTAGCGAATGTAAAAAGTTCCGAGGCTCCGGCAGTAGTGGCTCAAAAAGCAGAGAATACCAGTACTACTGCTCAAATTTCTCTGGTTTAATGGGGGTTTCTGAAAGATATTTTTGAATCTGTTGAACAATAGGGTCCGATTTTCCTGAGGATAATTGATTGAGCTTTTTCTGTGTTTCTCTTTGGAAATCTTGGGGTTTTTTAGGTTGCGGATTCATATTGGAATACCATTGTTTCAGGAGGATAAAAAGATCGGGGAGATTCTCAGGGATAGCTCCATTTTCTGAAAATCCCATTTTTCCAAAAGTACCTTTCTGGACTTCGGGATAGTTTTTTTCGGGGAAATTATCTCCTTCGTCATAGTTAAGCCCCACCACAACACGGAGAAAGTTTTTTACTGCCATAAAGTCGGACTTTAAATCCATTGTATCTCCTTCTTCTTTTTTTATAGTTTTTAAGTCACTCGGAACACTTTGTGTTCTTCCCATTTTTTCGCTACAAAAGGCTATAAAACCTCTTACTTTTTCATCTTGAGAAGAATCAATATTGGGGCTTCCTGTAATAAAGGAGTACAGCCCCAGTTTTTCGGCAATAAACACGGCACTCGCTCTTTCTGCTGTTTCCACTACGGATTCCTGAGTATTTAAGGGAAGGCTTCTGGTAATTTCCCCTACTTGTACAAAAGCACTTCCGTCGGTTGCATTTTTGGGAATAATAAGGGAAACACTCGGAACAGTTTGGTCTTCTGGTGACGATTGTTGTGTATTGGGATGAGGATTGAGATCAACAACGAGATTTTTTCCTGTGTCGTATACCGTGGTTTCTTCCGTCGTTTTTGCACCTTTGGGAATCACTTGTTCCAGACGATCTTTTTGTTCTTTGGGAAGCCTGGAAATCTTTTTCGGATCCTTTTTGATATCCTCTTTTGCAAGAGGTTTAGGACTTTCTGGTTTAGGAGGAGAAAAAAGGGATTGGAATTCTTTTTTAGGCGGGGAATATCCTGCGGTAGCAAGGATATCATTTTCTTCTTTCTTGAGGATTTTTTCTCGACGATAGGCTTCGATGGCTTGATTTAATGCTTCTTCAATTTTTTGAGACTTTTGATTTGGTAGAATTTTTTGGTCATTTTGAATATCTTCTACAATTTTTATAAGTTGTGGATAGAGTTCTTTTTTTTGCTCTTGGCTAAGAGGGGTGCTGTGTAGTTTTTTAAGAATATTTGTGCTCAGCTCCTCAATCACATATTGATTAATACTTTTGGAAAAATATTCAGCCTCTTGCAGAGAGAGAAAAGGTATATTTTTTAATGCCATATTTAAAAAGAGTACTCTATCTTCTTGGGAAAGAGATTTTACAATATTTTCGAATATTTCTGAAAATTTTGGCTTATCTTCCTCTGTAATTCTTCTCATTTGATCAGTAATAATCTTTTTCCCTTCTGGAGAAATATATTGAGGTTTTATGATCTCTTTTGAATCATCTTCCTTTGTTGTAGGCTTTGAGAGAGGATTATTTCCTATTAAAATATCTCCATTTTTTTGTATCCCAATCATTTTTAATATTCTTTCTGCCAATGGCTGTTGGGCTGGAATAATTTCTGGGGTATCTTTATTTTCCTTGAAGCTATTGGGGATAGGAAGGTAAGATGAAATCTTTTGAGCAAGATCTTGTTGTCCAGAATGAGAATCACTAATTGGTTTTTCAATATTTTGAATTTCTTGGTTAATAGCATCCAAATGAGCAGAGAGTTGTGATAATTCCTCTCTTTCTTTTATTATATCGGGCACACCGGATTGAGGGTCACTAAGTGCATCATCTATAGTACTATAGAGATCTTTTATGTAGTCCTCCGTAGTTGCTTTTTTAGATAACAGTTTTAACACTTTTTCCGCATCCTTATTGGTGATATATGGTTTATCATGTTTTTCTTTTCTCAAATCTCTTTCTTCTTGTTCTCCTGTTTTTAGAGGCGGTTGCATTCTCTCTTGATTAAGAGATATATTCGGTCCCAACCGATTTTTAAGATCATTTAATTGTCTTTTAGTAAAGCCCTTATCCATATTTCCACCTTCCACCTCTTCTTCCCACACCAAAAAGCGTTCCTTAAAAATTACCGATGATTTTTGAAAATGCCAAAGACGCATTTTTTGTTTTAAAAATCGGGTTATCATACGCTTTTTTTCCAGAAAAAGAAATATCTTTTGCGTATTGGTTCTCTATGCTATGCTCTTTTTAGATTTTTCCCTTTTTTATGCACAAGAATCCTCAAAACATCAATGCGTTCCTCTTTGAACAGGGATGTTCAGAAGATCTTCGATCCCTGTTGACTTTTATTTCTCGGGCAGGAAAATATGTAGCCCATGCCATTAAAACCGGAGATTTGGGGAAAGCGGGAACTTCTAACTTGTACGGAGAACAGCAGCTTACCCTGGATGTGCTGGCGGACGAAATTTTTGGGGAACACCTCGTAGAATCTAATTTGGTCTCTTGTTTTGCTTCTGAAGAACAAGAAGAATTAGTAACTATTTTAGGAGACAGTGGAAAATTTTCTGTGGCGTTTGATCCTTTAGACGGATCTTCCTTGGTGGATACAAATGTAACGATTGGATCCATTTTTGGAGTTTGGGAAGGAAATGGATTTTTAGGTCGTAAGGGATCAGAAATGAAAGCGGCTGGGTATTTTACCTACGGACCACGGACAACTTTGGTGCTCTCCCTCGGAAGCATTGTGGATGAATTTGTTCTCAACGATATCGGAGAATTTCAAATTTTTAGAAATAATCTTTCTGTTCAGCCCTATTCTAAGACCTTTTCTCCAGGAAATTTGCGAGCAGTTCCAGAGCGCTCCGAATATGCTCGACTTTTAGAACATTGGATTTCCGATACCAAAACCCTTCGATATACGGGAGGAATGGTTCCGGATATCAATTCTGTTCTCTGTAAAGGAAATGGGATTTTTACTTATCCTTCTCATTCTCAGTATCCAGAAGGAAAATTACGACTCCTTTATGAATGTGCTCCTATGGCATTTATTGTGACCTGTGCTGGAGGAAAAGCGACGAACGAAAAGGGACAACCTATTTTGGATATTCCTTGTCGGAATTTACATGATAGATCTTCTATTTTTCTGGGAAGTACCGAAGAAGTAAACAATGCACTCCAATTTTTTTCGCCTCAAGAACCTGAATAGAAATCATCTCTCGGAGAAAAAAACTGCATTGCTTTCTCTACAGAGATCCCCTTACTTCCCAATTCATACAGCATATCTTCTGTGTTTTTGGCAAGAGATCGGGGAGATGAAACAAATACGAGGTCAGAAATATCACGAATATTTCGCCCTCCCTTTTTGAGGTGGGCTTTGAGGACTTCAAATCCTTTGTGCGCCAACTCTTTTCTGGTCATTTTTCTCAGGTACGACCGAATGCGATTTTTGGCAAGCGGTGTTTTAACGGAGGAAAGCCACTGTTCTAAAGGTATAGAATCTGGGCTTTGGAAAATTTCAATTTTATCACCAGTATGAATGGGCGCATCAATGGGACATTTTTCGCCATTTATAATCCCTCCAGCACAGTTGTTTCCAATTTGGGAATGTACCGCATAGGCAAAATCTAGGAGTGTGCTGCCCGCAGGAAAATGTTTTACTTCTCCCGTATTCGTAAAAACAAAAACCTCTTCCTTAAAGAGATCACTGAGCGATTCGGTCAAAAATTCTCTGCTTTTAAAATTTTGCTCCAGATCTCCAATATATTTTTGGAGTCCTTTTCTGGAAAGAAGTATATTCGCAGATTTTTTCTCTTTATACAAAATATGCGACGCCATACCCCATTCGGCGTTGTGATCCATTTCTTCGTCTCGAATTTGCACTTCTAATGGAACCGCAACCCCTCCTTGGTTTTTAATGAGAACGGTAGTATGTAGGCTCTGATAACCATTCCCTTTCGGCGCTGCCACATAATCTTTTATTCTTCCGGATACCGGAACTCCCGTCTCGTGTACACAACCCAACGCGCGATAGCAATCATCGGGATTTTCGGTAATAATCCGAATGGCGAGAATATCGTGGAGATCGGTAATGTGAGACCGCCCTTTGTTATTGAGTTTTTGAAAAATACTATAGAGGTTTTTTCTGCGACTAAGGATTCGAGAAGTGATATTTTTTTGCGCCAGATGTTTTTGAAGATTATTTTGAAATGCCTGAAAAGACTTTTCCGTATCCGATAAAAATTCTTCCATTTGGAATCCAATGGTATTGAAATCTTCTGGATAGAGAATGGCAAATGCGCGCTCTTCAAACTCAATTTTAAACTGGTGAATTCCGACACGAATAGAAAGCGGAGCAAAAATTTCTATGGCTTCCTGTGCCAGAATAAGGCGCATTTCATGGGGTATTTCCGAAAGATGGCGTAAAAAATAAATCCGTTCCGCCAGAAGAAAAAACAACACCCGCACATCTCCCATAAAGCTTAACAGTATTTGCTTCATGAGCTGTTTTTTACTGTGGTGAGAAAACATTTCTTCCATGGAAACCGCCTGGAGTTTTTGAAACACCAAGATTGTTTCTTTTTCGAGTATATTTTGTATTTCCTCTTCTGAAAGTGATTCTCTGGCTTCTAAAAAAAGAGTCGCCAAAACAGTCTCGATATCCGGAAATATCTCCAGTAAAATAGCAATAATTTCCATTGTGCGCCCCAAAGGAACCGACCGTTCTTGGAGATACAAAACGCTCCTCAAAAAACGGTCCGACTCAGATTTGGAAAAAATTTCTTTTGCGCGAAGAATAGTCCTAAGTTTCAATTCGAAGTGCAACAGGGGAAACAATAGAGAGCGAACATAAGGGGGGGTAAAGTGAATAGGCGTAACTATCATTTTACCCCCCCTGATATGTCGTATAC
>Ga0194063_10000382_pt1 | contig 32749 bp, 20 predicted proteins | sample SepL3720m_MetaG_FD_155459 | JGI IMG/M metagenome (GOLD analysis project Ga0194063, IMG submission 155459) | Anoxic zone freshwater microbial communities from boreal shield lake in IISD Experimental Lakes Area, Ontario, Canada - Sep2016-L373-20m | ecosystem: Environmental > Aquatic > Freshwater...
ACTCAGAACATAGATTTTAAATACACATGACCTACCAACTCGCCTCCGTCCCACCTTCGGTAGGTCCCACTTCGGCTCGTTCCATTTGATTGTTTCATCTATGAATCGATTACTATCTCGTGGCGTGCATCTGGCAGGTGTTATATAGTTATTTTTACTTGATATTTATAAAAAATTACTAAATCAATCAGTTATCTACTAATCTTTTTGTCTATTTTAGCCACACATTTTCTTCTATTATGCCCCATTTGTGTAAAAAATATTTATAAAAAAAACTGCCCGAAATATCGAGCAGTATATTACTTACATACCAGCGAGCAGTATATCGCGAAACTCCCTGAGTGCTTTGACATACTCATCACTGAAACAATCCGTACAATCTTTTACCGAATGTCTGAATGTTTCAAATGCTTGATGATATGCTGAAAGCACTTGTGGAATTTGGGTTGGAATACCAGATGGCACAAGAAGCTGATGAAGAAGTTCGAGTTTAGCTTCCAGGACAATGTCGATGTCTTTGAGGATTTTGAATTCCTTATTCAAGATATCGATATATACCCCCTCGCCTTTCTTGAACGAAGAATCGTTGGTAATCTTCCGTATAGGAGAAGTATCTATGTTTCTTCCCAAGATATTCTCTATAAAGAATAGCGGGAACGCATCCACCACTTCCAAATGAGAAACGATAACGACCACAGTGTAGTCAGATAATCTAGCATTGAACGTTTGTTGACCATCTGGGTAGATAGCTGTCAGATTCCGACTATTTTCCAGTATGGATGTGATTTTCTCACAATCACGCTGGATATAATAAGTTTCTGACTTGTTCACTGCATCGTTTGCTGACCACAAGTAAGGAGAAAGGGCGATTCCCAGATAAGTATCCAACTCATTGTATCCGTTTATTTTGAAACTGTCGATTTCATTTCTGATGATCTCTGCAGTTTGCATTGCCCTGGGAGCGGTGGAACTCAATATGGCGATAGTCGGCAAGGGCTTTCTGTCATATCTTATCAATCCTCTTATCTGAGGTGCCAGATTGGTAATAATTTGGTTTCTTCCTTTTGTAGAAAGATTTCTGGTCGAAGAATCATAGTCTCCGTGGCGTACGACAAAAAGTTGTTCCATATATTTTTGTTTTACATTGTTAGCACTAGTAATGATCTATTTTTTATTTTTTATTGACATTTTCATATTTATATATTAGTAGATAAATATCAATACTTACCTAGTAAAACATGTTGTCATAAAGTTACAACAAAAAAAACCCTGAGCTAAAGTGTATTTTTTCTCGAGGGCTTTTTGGAAGATATTTTTATTTTGCTTTTTTCTATACTGAACCGTTTTAGAAAACTTTCCTTATATTAAATTTTTCTCGGCGTCTCAATGTAATAATGATTGTGCTGTCGTATCAAAAATAGCTTTTACTTTTTCTTTATCGATTTTACGTGGATCACTTATAGTAAAATCCATCAGTCATAATTGCTCCTCTGTACCATATTTATACCGGACATTATTCACATTACCATCAGAAGTAACTATGTATCATCTTCGTCCATATTGTTTATTACGATCACTAGCGTTTGCACCAACATCTATTTGCGTTTTAAGGATAAATGCTCATATTCAATTTTTTAAATCTAAAGTTTTATCTGTAATTTCTGCTTTATCTCGAGGCCTTTCTACTTTTGTATTATTCACTCGTGAAAACATAATTCCGTTTTCTCTTGTTTCTGATTTACATTTTTCTTGCATAGTTTTTTCAAAAAGCCTTTTAAATTCTTCTTGTTCTTGTTCGTTTAATTTAGCTACTGTTTCTGGATTTGAACTTTTGAATTGTGCAGAATAATCAAGATAATTTGAGTTATTGTCATTAATTACTTTAATCTTAAATTCTATATTTTCTCCCTTTTCTTGTTTAGACAATAATTTTAATGTTGGACTATAAAAAGATGTATCATAATAATCTGGATTAGAAGGATCTCTTACTATGTGTCTAAAACTTTTTTCTTGGCTATCATACCAGATTGTTGTTGTAATCCAGTAGGTCATGGGTCAAGTTCAATTAATTTGATTACCAGAACAGACGTATATTACAAGATTATCATCTTTATAAATCTCCAATTTATTTATATTTTTTCTAAATAATTTTTCTTGTTCTACGTAGCTTGCAAATGCAGGCATTGATTTTAAAACATTTTTGTAATCGCCAGCCTGATTGTATTTGGCAAAAAATTCTATTATAGCTTTTTTACTTTGTTCCTGTTGTTCCGATATTTTTATTTTTTGAAGATATCAATTTAAATCAGATTTTAATTGCTCTATTTCTTGTTTTTTTTCTTGTGTAAATATTGCCATTATTGCATTATCGATTATTTTATTCGGAATTTTAAAGCATCTATCTCATTTAAATTCAGCTAATTTTCTTAATCATGCTTTGCTAAGATTAGTTTCTCCAGACACACAAGATCAGCAATCTGTTGGATTTTTGAAAAATCAATATCATCATCCACATCAAAAATTTTTATCCCTAGAATAGCTTTCTCATTCATTATTTTCATGTCGATACTGTGTAATTAGAATTCTTTGATCTTGTGAGAGTTCTAAAAGCTTTTCATCTATTTCTGTGATATTATTTTCTTGTATAAACTTTTCTATTCTTTTGTCGCTATTAAATTTTATATCGTTGTCTATTTCCGAAATTAGTCTTTGTGTCATCATTATAGCCTTTTTAAAATCAGAATTAGCTATCGATTCTTCAAGCTTAGTTATAAATCATTCATAGGAATTGGTATCTTTTAATTCAGGCAATTCTTTTAATATATTTTCAATTTTACAAAATGTTTCGACTAATAAATCTTTATCAAAATCATTAGTATTATATTGCAGAACTCATGGTGTTTTTTTCATTTTGATTGTTTAATAAATAAAAATGGTAATATGCTGTACGGGGTAAAAAGTTATTCTATTTTCATTAGAGGATATTTTTTATTTTGTTTTATCTACGTCTTTCTGAAATTTTATTGCATCTAAAAATAGATTCTTATCTTCCACTAAGAGTCACGATAATTCAGCCAATATATTCATATTCAATTGATACGTCCTCTCTGGAGACATCTCCAAGGCTCTTATTGATCAGGTTCAAGTCTTTACTTGTATGAAATATTTTTCTCATTCATTTTTTACCTCTAGCACTTCAACATATTGATTATTGTAGTTATCATTTTTAGAATCAAATCTGTCTCTATAGTTTTGGTATCAGGTAGATGATGTTTGTGTACAATCATTCACATATAAACAAAGCTGAGACTCCACTTCTGTTCCTCATCTTGAACCTCGATATGAATGTTCACTGATTACAGTAACAATACTAGCATCGTCAAATTCCTGATATGTATGTATTCATGTGTTGTGATTTTGTCATCGACTTTTGTCATATACTTTTTTGAAGTATTCCTTTCTTTGCTGTGATGTTAATTGTTTGAATACTTCTTTCGCTCTTTCTTTTGCTTTTATAATTATATTTTCTTTTCTCTGTTTCTCTGCTACTTTATGAGACAATACTCATGTGTATATATCCTGTATTTCTTTTATGATGGTATTCTTGTCTATAGATCAAGACTGATTACCAATCATATATTTCTTTGTTTTAAAGAATTTTTTTAGAAAACTTATATATTCATGTATCTCGGCATCTGGGAATACAGATGATGTAATATTTTTGGATTGTTGACCAAGCAGTGCAAGAGATTGCTTTTCAATTTCGGGATCTTGGATGGCAGATATAAGGGTTTCCATCCAGAATTTACTATCGATATCAAACAATCATACTTCTTTGGCCAATTCCTTATCAATATATTTTATGGTTTTGACATCAATGAGTGATTTCAATATCTCTCAGTCTTTGTCTTGGTTTGGACTATTTTTGGTTGCTTGGAGATATGTAGAAATTCAATTCTGTACTTCATGTATGAAGCTACTTGAATTTGTTCCATCTGGATGTTTTTGCTCAAGCAGGGCGTCGAAAATAGCAATCATATCATTTAGTACTGATCAATCATTTCAGCAAATCTGTCCAAGCATATTTCGAAGGTGTTCATATCTTATAGCGTCAGACCTTGTAAATGGGTTATATATTCCATTTTTTACATTTTCTTCTACTTTGGATCTCCAAGTATTGATAGAATTCTTTATCTGATCCACAACTCATATTTGTTGTAATAGGTCTGGATATTTTTCTTGTATATCTGTTAATAATTTTATAATTTTGTGCACCTCTTCGATATTCAATTTTCATTTGACATATTCCGGTTCTTTATCATGCTGAATTTTCCTATACGTGTGTGCAGAATGATCCTGAGCAATAAAATTATCTGCGACAGCGAACAATCAAATAGAACATGCTTTGGTCAGTGCCAATTTCAAATCATTTGTTTTTTTCTGTTCTATTTCTATCTCGTTCTCAAGAATCTTCTGTATTTTCGAAATATGTGTATTCTGTTGTTTGATATATTTCCTCAGTTTTTCTACGTTCACTTTTTGTAAATCATTAAACCCCTTTTCTATCTCTTCTTTTTCTTGGTTTTTAATTTCTACTTCTTTCTTGTAGTCTTTTATCTGTTGGTGTTCCTTGGAATCTTTGATTGCTTGATAGGCATTTTCCTTAAATTCTTCATTCTGGATTGTTCTCAAAAAGTTTATGCTTTCCACAAGTTTTGCTCTAGTTTCTCATATCTGTTTGTCTTTTCATTCTTTGGATGTTTCATTTTGGAGTTTTTGTAATTTATCAAAATTATCATTTAGCTCTCAGATTAATGTAGAAACGACGTTAGTTTTTCATTTGAAATTTTCTAACGATGTATTGATAGTCTTTGTTGTGTTTTCATGAAGATCTAATGGATAAGATAGTATTTCCAACTCACCCATTCCCGCATCTTGGTCATATTTTACTCTCACTTCTGTTCATTCAGGCAAAAACGTAAACTTTTCTTTTTCTATCTCAGATCATTTATCTTCTGGAACTTTAATTATTTTACCCGATACAACGATATATTTATCTTCTATACTGACTGTCGGCTTATAGAGCTGTACACAGTAGTGTAAGGCTATTTTTTCTTTTTGAATTTCTGCTCATATAGTAAATCACAATCATGATATACTCTGTGCCTCAGGAGATTGATCAAACAACGCTATTCATAACATACAACTCATTGGTCATTGAATGATCTCTAATTTGGGTGCTGTATTTTTTTTTGAAAGCAATTTCTTTACTTGCTGTATTGTTAGTTTTTGTTTCATTTCTCCACTTTCTGGAGTAGTTGTAACTTTAGTAATCTTTTTTGTCATGGGTAACAATAAAATAATAAAATATTTATTCTGAAATCAATTCTACGAACCCTATTCCTGTCTCATCATCGTATCCGATCTTGATTTCGGTTCCGTTAGAATCAAAATATATTTTTTTGTTTTTGATATTTTGTTGTGCACTGTGGAATTTTATATTGGAATCGTCGTTTTTCTCTGATATCTGGGAAGTAGCCATGAGTTGTGATAAGTGATATAAAACATATTAGTGTACTTGGATTTTGTATGGCATCTTTTGATCTACTCCATCAAAAACCACTTTTATCACTTCCCCTATTTTATATTCCTTGCCCGGAATAGGCGCAATCCTTCCGGAATATTGTTCATTTAATGATACCCAAACGAATCATCTTGTTATATTGTTTATTACCAAGTTATATGCCTCTCCACACACGAAATCTTCGATATCATATTGTGTCTCCTCAAAAAACTTTCTTACTTTATGATATCATTCTTTTCTTTCTTGGAATACCTTGACGTATCCATCTCTTTCATTTTTTCTGACACCAAACACCTCTATTTTATTTCCGCTTTTTACTGTTTTGTCGCTATCTAGATTCGATTTGTATAGTCTCAATTCTATGGGAAAATTCTGATACATAAGCTTCCAATATTTTTCTGTTTCATTGATTATAGTAACTTTTTTTATTTCAAAGAGTGGAAAATTTTGCAGGGTAATTTTTTCCATTACCGTATCTTTTACTTCTGATAGAACTTTTTCTTGTGATTTTTTTATGCTTTGAGATGGTGTTGATGGTACTGTATCTGATATAGCTATATCATCTTGTGGTTTGTTTTTTCTCTCTGCTTTATTGACATTTGGATGCAACGCCTTATCTTCCCGCGTGGTTTCAAAATCGTAAATCGCTTTTTCTCATCAGCCAGAAACACCCCCTACATATTGTCCATCTCTGAATGAAAATACAAATCTTTGTCGAAGCATCTTTTGATATTCTGTGTCTGTACATCTTACACGTCCTCACAACATAGTCGTCATCTTGAGGGCAAATAGAGGGATATCTTCGATTCCGGTAAATTCTTTAAGTTTTGTTCTTTTTTCTTTTTGTGATTTATTTTTTACTGTATCTACATATTCTTCGTTATATGCTTTTCTCAAAAGTTCTACTACCCAAGCCCCATAGTTACTGTTTCCAAGCGTTTTATCTGGATCAAACCCTTCGCATTTTGCTATTGCCAATAACTTTTGTCTTGTATATTCATTGTGAATATATGAATTTTTGGGGATCTCTAATTTTGGTTTTGTGTGTTCAAAAATGACACTTCTGACCTCTTCTATTCATTTTTTACCTCACAAGCCAAGCAAAGAAGCATTTCCACATATGGTATCATTCAAGAGTAATGTATTTCCCTGTGCACCATTATATTCTTGTGCGAATCTTTTATATGATGCTGCAGTCAATGTCTCTGGAGTAAAGTTTTCTTTGATAATACCTATAAATATTGTTTTATCTTGAAGCAATGTCTTGGAGACAAAATCGGGAGTTTCTTTTTCTTCTCCTATAATGGGCCAATTGGATGGATTATCTGTAAATACTCATTCTATCCTTCTGGGCCAGCTTTCATTGAACACAATTTTTTTTCATTGATGATTTTTGAGTTCTTCTCTGTTTATATTTCTCAATCATGATGGTAGTCATTTGATTACATACGTAGCATCTCTAAATCCATTGCCTATAATCACATCTGAGATAAGGAGACTAATATCATTGTCATAAAAATAAAATTGATATCGCTGATTATTATCTTCTATGATATTATTTGCGCGGAAAGGAATGTTATTGTCTGTAAGATACTTCATCAAATATCATATCTTTTTAAATTTTGGTGCATCAATGGGATCTTTATCGATATAGATATCATGAGCACCACCCTTTCTTGCTCATTTTTCTTTTCTATGCTCTTGCGCAAAAAATGAATAATTTACTTTTTGAACTACTATACCTAGCTTTTCAAATAACTGTGATGGTGTCGTATATGACTCGAAAATGTTTTTGGAGTTTTCGTTTGCATCTTCTAGCATACGAGTAAGTTCTTCTATGATGGTTTTTTCTATTGCTTCAAGCCTTTCTTTTACCTGCTGGTAATTGTCTCATGTAATCAATTCTTTGGGCGTAAACTGCAGAGGAACAAGATTTGCTACTTGATTTCCTCTTTTCAATTTTCCTAGCATCATATTTCACTTATCATCCATATGTATTCATTTTTTTTCTAATCTCTCAAGAAATTCTTTGGTATGTTCTTGTATATACGCTTCTATCGCTTTTTTTGGTCCTTCCTTGTTATATTCTTTGATCTGTTTATTGAGTTCGGGACGTCTAGCCAACCTTGCATCATATCTCTCTTGTGATTCCAGAAGCACTAATCACATATCATCTTGGATATCATTACGTTTCTTTTTGAGTCATTCATATTTCTCTGGAGTGAAATCTTTTACTTCGTTGTGAAATGTCTGAATGGTGTTTTGAAGATCCGTTAAAGAAATCTTTGTCTTTTCTGTCATCTGCTATTATATATATAAATAAAATACTTGTACTTGACATTTCATTAAATAACAAAATGTAGACGAATATCAATACATACCTAGCAAATACTGTTGTCAGAAAGTTACAACAAGCAAAAAAATCCAAGAATTAATCTGGATTTTTTATGTGTATGCCATATATATCTACCTCACTATTACTATTCTTTATACATTACGGGCGCTATTTGGATTCAATTACGACTATCTAGTCGACGATCTTCTATTTTGAATCCTATTGAGGTACAGAGTTTTTCTATTTGTTCTTTTGACATCCTATATGATTTGAATACATTGAATTTTATTTGTCCCTGTGATTGGTTTTTATTCTCTCATTGCTGGTAATCTCATGCTTTTATTATAACACCTTCTCCATTTTCTTGAGGAATATGTAGCATTGTCTGGGGAGATGTTACTAAACTCACCTCAATAAAATCCCTTCCATCATTGTCCCAAGCTACATTGAACAATACATCTTGAGGATTGACCTTGTATCTCGTACAAAATGATGATACGCATCGATCTCTTGTTTCTTTATTATTATACAATGCCATACTCAATGCACGAAATCCTCATAATCAAAATGTATTATAGTTCTTTTGGAAACCCTTATCATACCAATCTTCAATCTGAAAGAATGTTGGGATCAACACATCCTTTTCGTTCATAGAAGCATACATATCTGTCAGGATTTTTTTTAGATCATTGTATTCGCTATTGGCCAACACATTAAACATCGTAATCAACCTTGGAGAAGTCTCTCATTCTTTTGATTGTAAAAACTTTTGAAACGTATCTGGATAATACTGTAAGTTAAAAAACTCTCATAAACCATGAAAATGATTGTTTGCTAAATTTTTTGCAAACTCTAAAGATTTTTTACTGAGATCACAAGAAATAAAATCTGGTTTTTTATGATATTCTTTGTTAAATAGTTGATCAACAATACCACTCATCAATTCTCTTATGGCACTTTCTGATTTTTCCGTCTTCTTTATTACTTCCATTACTTCCATTACTTTCATGGCACATTCTCACTTTGCTAGTTCTATTTTATGCACGAGAACAAGTGCTACCATATTAGACACTACACCATTTCCTGTTCCTATATCTAACCACTCTTTTGTTTCTCATAGACATTGTTGTAGTTTTGGAGTATCATATCAAAGATCTGTCTCCTTCATAAACATATCCGATATTCAGTTATTTACCACAAGAGAATAAAGATGTGTCCCGCTCTTGTCAATATTCAATAATTTTGTTCATGCTTCTCATGTATAAATAACTTCTGGTGGTATTTTTCATTTTTTTAATAGAGCAATTTCATCTTTTGACGAAAGCGTAGTAAATGGCAACCTTGATGTATCTACATGAGAATCCACAGTATTTATTTCATCTTGAAACGTTACTTTAATCGCTGCTTTTCTACCATCCACAATATCGTCCAACATTCCATGATTGTTGTCCGTTCTATCACTATTTTCTTTTGTTATTTCTTTTTTCATGGTAACTGACGTCGCATAAACATAAAAATACTCTTGAGGGAAGCATACAATTGTTTGCTTTGTATCGTATATCACATAAGCTCTTGTGAAGCATATAATGCACACGCAATTTTATCTTCTCAAAACAAAATCAGCTCTCATTCTATTCCTGCTAAACCATCCTTAACTAACCTTACATCAGTTAACTTATCATTTTTTACGGATTGGAGATATTGCTTATTTGCGCTTGTGTCTCTCACTATCACCGAAGCATGAATTCATTGCTTTTTTCTTTGTAGCACAAATGTTGTGTTTAGGTATTTTTGTAATTCTGGTGCAATATCGTCATCGCTTAGGAAAGCAAAGAGTGGTTCTTTGTTTTTAAGCAACTCGTTATAAAGATGTCTTAATCATGCTACTCATTCAAAAAACTGAATTTTGGGCTTGTTGCCAAATTTGTCAGCTATTGCCAACAGTTCTGGAATCTTTTCTTTGAACACATCACACTTTTGTTCCAATTGTTTTCCCAATAAATCAGGACTAATTACGCTGTAATATTTTATCTCATCTTTTGTTATTTCATTCACCCATCACTTTCTTTTCATGTCATTGAGTAGAGCATATACGGTTACTCTTTTGATTTCAGAACGTCTTGCTATGGTACTCGCTATAGAGCTTCCAAGTTCCAACGTGGTCAAATATATCTTGGCTTCCTTGTCTGAGAAACCATAGCTTTGTAATATAGGAATTAATTCTGTGTTCATGATACGTAGGTAAGTAATAAATTGGTGATACCTTATAATTATATGGAGAATTGTTTATTTTTGCAAACACCTATCGTTGGTGGTGCTTTATTATTGTGTGGTTGTTGTTGACTTGGTGTATTTGATATGAAACGCGTCTATGTATCCTTCTATTATCTCATCAGTATATTCTGAGACATTGGGTATACCAAAGACATTGTTTTTGTGGAGATCTATTATCATGGCTATCTCTATCTTTTGATATTCTTTATCACGTTCTCTTACTCCATATTTTTGTTTATACCTTTCCCATATAGTATTGAAGATGGGGTTGTTTTTTTCGAAGCAGTCTATAATGAGTCATTTATTTACCATTAGATTATTGTTTTCTGGTAGGCCTATTGTTTGATGAGTATTTACAAATGTCATTCGTGCTCAGCTGTTTTTTATTTTCTTAATACTTTCATTGAGGCTTTCATCCAAAACGAATCTTTTTACCGTTATAAATCCATTTTTGTCTGGTTGTGTTTTGGAAATTGTTATTATATCTGGATTTTTTGTTATATTCCTATCATATAACATTCCGTTCACACGTATGGTATCTACTCTTCATGTCTGTCTAATCATATATCACGACACTAATTCTATATTTTCCAATCACGCTATTTCTTCGTAATTTGACACTGAAGATGCACCCCATATCGTGTAATATGTATTTTCTTTTGTATCATATCATTGTCTTATGGGTCAGTCATATACTAATGTTTGTATAAAGCTTTCCTCCATTCATTGTAAAAATGGCAATACCTGCAAATCTTTGGACCCACCCTCAAACATCTTTTTATAAAAAAACTCATTAACAAAGTGATATAAAAAATTATATATCAACATCTGATTATTTGGATTAGCATATAAAATATCTAACCACTCATGATTACCATCTTCACGTAATAAATATTCTTGTATTCCAGCCCTTATCTCATCTTCTTGAAGATCTCCTTTATCATAAAAACGTATAAATTCCTTGGATATACCTACATATATATGATTAATTTTATTGATGTTTTGTATATACAGTATTGATTTTCTTGCTTCTCCTTTTTTTTCATGAGCGCTAATTTTTTCTTGTATGGACGTATGGTTATGATAATTTTGCCATAAAAATCATCATCATAGTAAGGTAGCCGCTATTAATACACCTCATACTATATTTCTTGCGCGTATAAACTTATCATTGATTCCTATTTTGCTTTGTAAAATAGCCACTCCTACGCCATTATGAGATTTTTGATATTTTACAATAAATCACGCATCCTTGGCTATATCCCCTATCATATCCTTACTAAATCGTTGAGATGGCATCGCTCGGATATAGTCTCCTGCCTCTTTAACTACCTTAGAATCGCCTATTTGTATCTCCATCCTCTCTTTACACATGACACCAAGCTTTATCATAGCCGGAGTAGCATACTTAGCTTCTTCGTATTTTACCGCAAATTCCAATTTGGATCTTTCTAATCCCAATGCCTCCATCCCAGAAAGTATGAAATCAGCCAGTGCTGTATGTGTTTCTTGATTAAAGTGTTTGGGATTATCTTTGGATCCATAGGTTGCTTTACGCCTATCTACCTTATCTTGATAGTCTGGATCATCTTTTTCTGGTGCCTCAAAATACGTAATCACAACGGGCACACTAGAAAATGGCTGATTGGACTTCATACGATTCAAAAGACGTATAATCGTTTTTTTTTGACTTCATGAATGTGCTTCTCGTGACCATCCCACATCTAAATTACATATACTTCCCCCAAAAAAATAATATATCTGATCCTTTGCTGCATCAAACACACTATGTTGGAACCGATCCCCCGACACAGATTCACCTTTCATGTCTATCTTTTCTACGTTTTTGTTTGCCATATCTGCATAAATACTACTCACATCTATACCTATATATTTTTTGCCTTTGAGGTGTATATGCTCTGGATCTCGCTGATCTGAGTATTGGATAAATTTTTCTCCACTTTCTGGTCACAATTCTATATGTGTTTTTTTATCTTTGGTTATATCCGAGAGCATAATGTCTAACTCATCATCCGCATAAAGATATTGTTCGTTTTCATTGATGTTTTTCTTGTACAAATATGATTCTGCTATAGCAGAAAACTTGGTCGATCAGTTTTCTACACCCTCAGGATCATTTTTATTCCATGCATAGAAAAAGCTTCCATCAGTCATTTTTTTGGAAAATAACATATCCCATAAAAGAGCGTCTATATATTTTTTATCTAATCAATATGCATTTGTTTCTTCTTGCTTTTTTGCTATCTCTCACGCAAGAACACCAAAAGCCTCACCCTTTGTATCTCTGATGATTTTCCTCTCGGGAACGGTTAGTTCCTGCTTCCCATGGCGTAATGTGTGATATATCCTTTTTATCATAGAGTATTTTATTTTTGCCAAACTAAATCAAAAATGCTTTTGAGGCTATCGTGCAAACTTTTGCTATGGATTACAATTCATGACATCTCTTTATCGTTGAACATCGCTATCGCTACTCTATTTTCCGCATAGATATTGATCTCACCATACAAAGCAAAAAGACTAGATTTGATAACACGAGTTTCTTTGCATGCTTTTTTATCCAATTTTTTATAATCCGTATTTGCTTGGTGATCGCTCACAATCACCTTTGCAGGTATTTTCAATTTGATTCTTTGCGGCACAAATTCGTTAAACAGGCGCTTTTTTAGTAATGGTTGCATATCTTGCAGGCCCAAAAACGAATGGATTGGCTCCGTAGTCGAATTTAACAGATCGTTATACATTTTAACCATTCACTCTACTCATTCAAAAAACTGTACTCTGATTTTATTTCCAAACTTTTCAGCCAACGCTAAGAGTTCTGGCACTTTTTCTTTGAAGCTTTCATACTTTTGCTCTAGTTGTTTTAGTAAAATATCGGGGCTAATTACGCTATAATACTTTATAGTCTCTTTGGTGGTCTCATTTACGATACCATCTCTCTTGAGATCCTCAAGGATAGTATATACGGTCACTCTGTTGAGTTCTGCACGTCTAGCGATAGTGCTAGCGATAGATGTCCCCAATTCCAAAACCGTGAGATATACTCTCGCTTCTTTTTCAGAAAGGCCGTAATTTTGGAGTGTGATAAGTAGATTTGCATCCATGGTACTAATAGTGAATATCTAAAATATTCTCATGTTATAAGTATACCCAGAATCGTTTTTTTTGCAAAAAAAATAGGGTTGATTCTTAACCTCGGAAAAGAAACATAAAAAATAAGAAAGATACATATCTTTTTACGTGATTTTTTGATTTCTACTATACCACAACATTATAAAATGGTCGATTGTAGGATCGCTGGATGAAGCATACCTGTCTAAGAATATCAATTATCAATAAGTATAAAGAACACAATCGACGAGGGGTTTTTTGGTTTCTTTTTTGACCTGGAAGCAAAAAAGAAACGCCCAGACGGCGAGTCGATAGATAATATATCATTATTTAAAAATATATATTTAAACGCTCCGCTAGGGTTTCCAGCTTTGCTGGATTTCCTTTGGTCACTTTTTGGCATTGCCCTCCCGCCTTGCGGGACAGGCGCCAACTAATGAAAAAACTCTAGCCAGATGCAAAACTCAGTATGAATATATCAAACGTGGATTATCTACCAACTCACCTCAAACCCCGCCTAGGCGGTTCCCCATTTCGGCTCGTTCCATTGTAATGTTTCACCTATGTTCATATTACTATCCCGTGGCGTGCATCTGGCGTTGTTATTTAGTTACCTCATTCTCGAACTTGAGAATAAAATAAAATCAAAAAATGACATCTCTCTCAAAACGTCATTTTGCTGTATTTTCAAGGGCTTTTTTACCGTATAGAAATTTCTATAGATAAAAACGACGTTAAACTTCTTTCAGAAGTTTCGGCGTCTTATTTTATACTGTTTGGAGTCTCTTTATTACCCTCTCTTTGCCCATAACCTGCATGACTGAATACAAATCAGGTGTCTGCGTTGAACAACAAAGCTGGATTCTCAAAAACATTGCTAAATCGCCTATTTTACCGATATATCATCATTCTTTAAATTCTGCATTATTTCCTGCAAAGCCATATTTTTTTCAGATTTCTTTCAACTGAGCAAACCATTCTTCTACGGACATATCGAGATCAAGCACAGAGACATATTCAGATACAAAGCTTTTGAGTACATCGATAGAAAGTGGAAAGTTAAACGTTGAAAGATTATGATCAATTCTTAGTTTTTCTCGTTCAGTATCAAAGAAAAAGCGGAGTTGTGTCTCTATATCTGTATACGTTGTAAATCTTTTGGGATCTTTTGGCGTCAATCTTTCTATATTTAATGCTGCCTTTACGTAACTGACATCTGATTTTATCAATGTAGATAGTTCCGGCTTATATCTTTCTGCTCGAACCATGCTTTGATTGTACAGCTCATCGGTTGATATTTTCGATAAGTAATTGTTGTTTACACTCTGAAGTTTCACCAAATCGAACAATGCTCATGATTTTCCCATCTTTTCAAGTACGATATCGAAATCGAGATAACTCTTTTCTGGATTCGCCTTTTGTCGCTCTTCAAAACTTGGATCTATGATAGTGAGCAGATATTCAATGATTCATTGAGTTGCGTATCCATTTTCGAAAAAATATGAGATATCAGCCTCTGGATCATGTCTTTTGGAAAGTTTTCTTTTGTTTCCGTTGTCCAATTTGAGTAATGATGCTGGATGGCAATATTTTGGTGCTGGTAACCCAAAAGCACCAAAAAGCTGTATATGCAATGGCACAGATGCTAACCATTCTTCACCCCTGATCACATGAGAAACTCTCATCAGATAATCATCAGCAATATGAGCTAAATGATACGTTGGCAATGCATCAGACTTGATGAGAACAATATCATTGAAATTGTCTATCGTTTCTATTCTTCATTTGATCACATCCTCAAAAACAATTCTTTTGTTTGTATCACCTGGAGAACGAAATCTAATTACAAAATTTTTATCAGTTTTCAATTTTGTCTCCACTTCTTCAAGTGTCTTTTGTCTCCAAATCGAATATCTTCCATAAATCCCTGGTGTTACTTTGGTCTTTGTTTGTTGTTCACGAATAGTATTTAATTCTTCTTCACTCATCCGACAAGGATATGCTAATCACTGCTGTATAAGATATTTTACAAAGACGTTATAAATATCTTTCCTTTGAGACTGTATGTATGGTCCATATATACCAACATCACCCATATTTTCTCCTATAGGACCCTCGTCGATTTGTATTCAAAATATTTTGAGTCAGGACATAATTAGATCCACTGCACCTGCTACTTCTCTTTTTTGGTCAGTATCTTCTATTCTAAGAAAAAAAGTTCCTCTATTTTGTTTAGCAAATTTCCATTCTACAAAAGACGCATATACACTTCCGATATGCAAAAATCATGTAGGGCTTGGGGCAAAACGCGAACAAATGGGATTTGCTCTTGGGGGATATTTTTTTTCTAAATCCTGGATAGTCTCTGTTACCTCAGGGAATATGATATCAGCAATATCGTTTCGGGTAGTCATGGTAGTAGATAGAAAATATAAAAATATTGAATTTATCAATGGATCTGGCGATTATAACAAGCTTCGCAATATACTATTTCAGAATCTTCTGGGGAATATGTGGTTTTAATGTTTATTTCGCATTTTGCACATTTTCTGTCTCGAAGTTGCTTTTGATTTCTCAGGAGCATCCTCTCTTTATGTCTTTGGTCTGGATGTTTATGAGGAATCTGAATATTATGTTTGCGATAGAATTCAAGCTCTGGCTTAATAATTCTAAATGGCTTCTTTGTTACTTCACATTCTATTGCTCGAGTAAGTATATCATCATTTACAAATTTTATATCGGGTATTTCGTGTGATGTAATCATCTTGCTCACTTGTGGAAATGGCATTTCATAATCACATCGATTGAATCACTTTTCTATTGCTTCTTCCTTAGACAGTGGATAAAACTCACTTGCCACTGTTTCATTGTATCCAAATGGAGATAGTGAAGAAGGAAAAAATTCTCCTCGTTCCCCATTTTTTTCCATGTGTTCAATAATCTGAGGGACTAATGATTCATATTCTTCCTGTGTATATTGTGTATTGAGCATACAATATTGTTTGTTTTTGAGTCCTATACATCCAAAACAGTCTGTACACGCATTACAATCTGAACAATATAATAAATTTGCACAATTGTTGCGAAGAATCAATGAAAATTTACAATTATGGATTTGCATACTACACGTCATTATTTCATAGATCCACGAGGTCTCTACACCCACCTGATTCACATCATATGCATTTTCCATATACAATAAGCTATCACCAAATTTACTATCAGATACATTTTGTGCGGTATAACATTGTGTACAATTTTTGCTATGAGATATGTGGTTACCTATACAGTTTTCTGAAAAACTAATATTAAGATTTTTCTTGGGAACCCTTAGCATACATTCTTGTACTTTTCTCACAATCTCTTCTCTATCTTGGAGAGAAGTCATATATTTCTCTACTATTTTTTTGTAAGCTTCAGGATCTATTTTTTCATTATATACACAATACGATTGATTTACCAATCCATCACATCCAAAACAATTATCACATCCTTCACAATTTTCTATAAAATAGGAATCACGACAATTTTCATTATTGTATCCATATTGCACATTAAAACACTTCCTACAATATGCAATTTCGTAGCAATTTTCACAGTCAAAAGAAAAGTGTACATCGCAAGAATCCTTGGTACGCATAGGTATGGTAGAATAACATACATTTTCATTATATCATCCGCCAAAACACATATAGCAATTTTTGGATTGTACCACATAATTTACATATTCTGAATTCTTATTAGAAACATGTCCATTGAGAGCAATTCTTGGCACTTTCTTGAATAAAGAAGCAAACTGTTGAAAAAAAGATTCAGAAAAATTTATTTGCTGACCATAGGTCGTTGGATCCCATTCATCTGATCGCCATGCCTTTTGATCATAGACCGTATATTTGGAATCAGGACGGTAAATAGAGACCATATCCCTTCCTGTGAGATCACATTTTCTCTTATATAATTTTCTTTCATTGCGGAATGATAACCTCCTCTGCTGACGGCAATCAGGGCAGAATGTCGGTGCGGGAATTGTATATTTTTTTCATACAAATACCGGAGAAATTTTATCGTAAAATTCTCTATCCTTGTCAGTAATATCGAAGGATATTCCACACTGTTTACATGGCTTTGTTTCTACAATCTTCTCAGTCATGATGTATATATACCAAAATAAAAGTTATCAATATATTTCTTTATGGTAGCAATCTTCACAATAGATTATTTCAGACCTTTCAGGTGCATATGTTGTTGTAATGTCGATTCAACATTTCATACATGTACGATCTCGAAGTTTCCTAGGATTTCTCAGGAGCATCCTCTCTTTATGTCTTTGGTCTGGATGTTTATGAGGAATCTGAATATTGTGTTTGCGATAGAAATCAAGCTCTGGCTTAATAATTCTAAATGGCTTCTTTGTTACTTCGCATTCTATTGCTCGAGTAAGTATATCATCATTTACAAATTTTATATCGGGTATTTCGTGTGATGTAATCATCTTGCTCACTTGTGGAAATGGCATTTCATAATCACATCGATTGAATCACTTTTCTATTGCTTCTTCCTTAGACAGTGGATAAAACTCACTTGCCACTGTTTCATTGTATCCAAATGGAGATAGTGAAGAAGGAAAAAATTCTCCTCGTTCCCCATTTTTTTCCATGTGTTCAATAATTTTGGGAATTACTAGTTCGTATTCTTCTTTTGTGTATTGTTTATTGAGGATGCAAAACTGAGCGTTGCGTAGTCATGTACAACCGAACAGATTTGAGGAATTGTCACAATTCTCAGAATAATACACATTGTTACATGTCCAACACCTTATACAAAAGCTATCTTGGGTTGCGTTGACTGCTGTATTTATGGATTCATAAATAAGAAAAGAGTTTAGTCAAACCGTATCAACATCATAACAATCTCCTGAATTAAAAATAATATTTACACCGTATTTACAATCTTTCACATCATTTACTCAAAAACAATACGTACAATTATTGGAATTAATAATATTGTCTCAAGAACAATTCATTGAATTTGTTATATTAGCATATTTATTTATTGATCACTTTTTTGCTAGTAAGAATTTTTGCTTTAATTTGGTAAGAGCTTCTGGGCTATTTTTTATTTCATTACTTATCTCAAGAAAACCTTTTTCTCATACATATTTACCCAACACAAAGAATCTTTTTCATCTTAATCATATACATCCTATACAATTACTACATCAGACACAATCACTTATCATTAGGCTATCAACACATTCAAAACAATTATCAGAATAATACACATTACTACAGTTATTTGAATCTATAGTCTCGTAGCAATTATTACTATTGTTTACAAATGAACAATCCATGCATGATTGAGATTGCTGTAACCAATAAGAATAATATGAATCCTCATTATTTGAACTTTCTATAAGCAAATACGTGTTTTTGTTTGAGAAACAATTGTTTGTGTATTCTGAATTTTGACTATCTCTATTTAAAATATTACTTTTGGGGGTGTTGTATATTAATTCTTCAAACTGTTCAAACAATGATTTACTAAAATCGAAATCTTTAGCGTAATCCATAGGATTCCAACCATCAGACCACCAGGTAGATTGTTCATAAATTTTAAATGGTTTATCTGGTGAATACATAGAAACAATATCTTTTCCCGTGAGATCGCATTTTCTCTTATATAAGTTTCTTTCATTGCGAAATGATAACCTCCTCTGCTGACGACAATCAGGACAGCATGTTGGTATAGGGATTGCATATTTTTTTCAAACAAACACTGGAGAAACTTTATCGTAAAATTCGATATCCCTGTCTGTAATGTCGAAAGATACTCCACACTGTTTACATAGTTTTGTTTCTACAATCTTCTCAGTCATGATGTATACAAAATAAAACTATCAATATATTTCTTTATTATAACAGGCATCGCAATATATCTTACATCAGCTATTGGTAGGATATGCTGACAATATTTCTTCTTCGCATGCATCGCAATTTCTTACATAGGTATTTCTTCCCGATCTTTTTGCTAGTCTTTCTTCATGACGGATGTCGTAATGTTTGCGTGGAAGCGGAAGTCCGTGCTTGCGATAAAACTCCAATTCTAGTCAAACAATCCTAAATGGTCTCCCACTCACTTCACAAATAATAGCTTTTTTGAGAATATCATCAGGAGTATCTGCTATCGTCTCCGGCAGATCTTGGGCCCTAATTGTTTGCATCCCTGATTGAATATTTATTTCTTGCTCTTTTGTTCTTCGTTTGATCTGTATTTTTTCCTCTCATCACAAATCCAATAGCGCATCTGAGATAAATTGTGCTGGAGACAGAATAGTTAGGGTTCCTCTTCACTTTGGATTGATAATTTTTTCTTGGTCATATGCAATAACCTTATGGATAGGATAATAATCCATAGCCACAGAATCATTATAGGGAAATGGAGCGTCTTGTGGATCAAAAAACTCTCAGAATCTCTCTTTGGACTGGAGTTCTTCTATGCTCATTATCGTAAGTTTTTCCCATTGTTCCTGATCATACTGTTTATTGAGAAAACAATACTGTTTGTGCTCTAATCCTACACAAGCAGTAATATATGAACTATTTTTGCTGGCATAGATATACCATCCATTTTGTACATTTTCAAAGATATGACTACCGACCACACAATCGCTCGTTTTGATAGAACTTGCAAGATTATAGTTTTTTTGAGCTCGACCCACACTTTCTATATCCATAACATCTGAGACTCCTGCAAACAAATTTGTATATGCTATATCCTGAGATTCCTCTCCTCTACTGCTACATAGCGCATTTTTTACGTTAATCAAATCATTTCCTCATACACTATTTTCTGTATTGATTGCAATAATACTCTTTAATGGAAAATCTTTGGTAAATGCTTCGTATTCTTGGATCACTTCTAGCAATCATATATATGAAGCAATTTTTTCTTTGTATGATTGATACAGTGTTTCTCGCTCTTCTTTGGATACTGTCTTGTTTTTGTAGACATAATTGGCGTTATTGAGTCCAAACCCGAAAAGTACGTTTTGACATCACTTTATATCATAGGAAAACCAGATATTATAGGAGTTTTCTATCTGTTGAGAAAAAAACACTCTTTGTGAAGCATGAATATCGATAGACTCATACGTATGTTCAGAATTCATGACTCGATACCCATCTACTGTTCGAAGTCCCTTGAGAGAATAGGTAGTATATAAGCTATTTTCATTATTGTGTCCTCAAGCATTCATATAACAATTTTTATCATCTGTCTCCTGATTACAATATTCTGAATTCTCCATATTACTCCCTAGTTTATTTGGATAGGGCATGTTTTTGAACAGTATTCAAAGATCCGCAAAAAAATCGTTGCTATAGTCTATCCCATATTTGAGATGATCATATTCATAAAAATCAGCTTGTGACATCACTTTCAATCACATCTGATCTGATATCGTTGATATCCCAGACATCCCTTTCGAATCAACGAATTTATAAAACTTTCTTTCGTTTCTCCAGATAAGTCTTTTTATCTGTCTCGCCTCTGGTGACAATTGTGGTAACGAAATCTGATATTTTTTGTCTCCGATCGTAGGAGATATTTTTTCTAATAATAATTTTTCTGACTCAAAAATAGGAAACTCCTTGCCTGTTCGACGACAAATCCTCCATTCAATAATAGGATCCTTTTTTTGTTTGCTAATAAGCTCGTAGACTTTACGTTCCATAGTGTATTATTTACATGTAAATCATAATTTTATTGCCGATTTTGTCCAAAAGCGCGAATGGAATGCAGTGATTTTGGGTATAAAATCGAACATCCCGATCTTTCATCGGGACCCATACCTACTTGAATTTAAACCCTAACTTTATCCTTTCTAACCAATGTATCTCTGGCAAAGGTAATCCATATTTTTGTAAAAATTCTAACTCCATAGGGACTATACGGTAATAATTGCCCTTGTTGTCTTTAATTACTTTCTTGAGAATCTCGGGATTAATTTCTCGTTCTCCTGAAAAATTAAACCTCTGATACTTATCTAAATCCATAACTTCTAATATGTCTGCTCATGCAGGGATATCTACCTTTATTTCTTCATCACGTCGCATATATCATTGTTTTGTTACTTCTTCTTTGGTGAAGGTATCATCAATCAAATATGCTAACGTATCATTAAAATAAAAGGGATTTAGCCATCATGGGAAAGCGTTTCATAATATTCATTCCCTATCCATTTGAGCAAAAATCTCATTGGCTTTTTCAAATCGTTCTTCCTTAGAATATTGTTTATTAAATATACAAAAAGACTGGTTTTTTAAACCTATACAACCCAAGCAATAGGAACACACGGTAAGATTATAAGAATAATAAATATTACTAGAGTTATTTATATGGCAGCTGCAGTATAGATTTTGAGATCCCGCTCCTGCTGCATACACGCAATAATAGTCTGAATTTCCTACTGATCAGCCATTCATCGCATCAAAAATATCAGTATTTGTGTTTTTTCATCCAAAAGAGCATATATTATGAGAATCACTCACTTGAAAACCATAAATACCCTGTTCAAGATTGTGGCATTTTTCTAAAAAAATTCATGAAACATTCTCACTTCATTTATTGAGTCACGTTCTATTTGTTTCATCAAAATATGTAGCAAAAAGTTTCTTATTCTTAAGTATTTCTTTTTTTTCTTCAAAATATTCTTCTTTCATATATTGTTTATTCTTAATACAATACGATTGATTTTCCAAATCATCACAGAATATACACTCTGAACACCCCGCAAGATTAGTACTAAACCAGATATTATTTGAAGTATTTATATATCTAGAATAAAACACATTAAACGATTCTATAATTCCATTTCAAAAATAAATATTTTCAGAATTGTTTATTACCGATACTGAATTTAGAACGTTATGAGAATTTTCTTTGGCTGATAAACTATAGAGTACGTTAGAGCAATCCAATATTACAACATTACTGAGATAACAATTTTTAGATCCTAAACAAACATCAACGAAATCACAATTTTCATTTTGAGCATAATGTAATATATTGGGATGCAATGCGTTTCCCCAAAGGATTCCAAATTGATCAAAAAATCCTTTATCTTGCTGAATAGTTTGTCATGACTTTATTAAATTATCTCTTTCTTCTTCAAAATATGTGGTTTTTACAATATTTTCTTTTTCTTTGGGAAATCTTGAGACAAAACTAGGTCATCTATACAATACTAAAGATCGCCAACTACCTACTTCTTGCACGAATGTTTTTCGACTCGTTTTTTTTCTTTTTTCTTTGATCTTATCTTCTCGGATTTTAATGTCTTGCATAGGACATGGTAAGCTATTAAAATGTTGCCATAGTAATTATTTAAATTTAAACCCTAACTTTATTCTCTCGAGCCAATGTATCTCTGGCAATGGTAATCCATACTTCTGTAAGAACTCTAATTCCATAGGCACTATACGATAGATATTACCTTTTTCATCTTTAATTACTTTCTTGAGAATCTCTGAATTAATTTTCCACTCTCATGTAGCATCAAATTTTTGATAGTCTCATAACTCTTTTGTGGTAATTACTTCTGCGTTTGCTGGAGTATCGACTTTAATCTCTTCTTCTCTTCGAAGGTATCATTCTTGTTTTATTTCTTCTTTGGTAAAGGAATCGTTAATCAAATATGCTACCGAGTCGTTGAAATAAAAAGGATTGATCGATCCTGGGAAAAATTGTCCCAATGTTCAGTCCTTATCCATACTTTCAAATATTTTATTGGCAACTTCAAACCATTCTTCTTTGGTATATTGTTTATTGAGAATGCAAAATGATTTATTTACTAAGCCCACACATCACAGACAAAAAGAACAATTTTCCATACCATGACAATAATAGGTATTATTACAACGAGGGATTATTACGCTATTGTAAATATTTTTTCATCACGTACATCACATGATGCCATAATATTCTTCTCATGTCGGAAATCATGTTGCGGTAAAAGTATCATACAACCTACTACATGACTCTCATCAAGAAACCAGCATCACATTTTTACTATCATGTGTAGAACTAATATAGTATCAGCTTTCTATATTCGAACATTCCGTTATATACATTCAGGATACATTATCGCTTATACACGGTACTATATCCTCATGAAGGTCGGTAAATTTTTGTAAAAAATCGGTCTTTTTGCTCAAGAGATATTTTTTTGTAGACAAATATTCTTCTTTGGTATATTGCTTATTTTCTATGCAATAGGACATATTTTTCAAATTATTACACAGTATACAATCATGACATCCTATCATATTGCTACAAAATCGAATATCACGAGAATTATCAATTTGTTTGGAATAAAATACGTTGTAAGAATTTATAATATTGAAACTTTGATATATATTTTCCCCTTTCACTACACTTATACAATTGAACACATTGATACTATTGTTTTTGACTACCATACTATATAAAACATTTTCGCACCCCACTATTACATAACTTAGATAACAATTTTTTGCGTTCATGATCTGATCCGAGTACTCTGAATTTTCACACCCACTAAACAAAAGGGTGTTTTCTAGGGGAATACTTCTAAAAAGATTTTGAAAGTTTTCAAAAAAGCTTTTATTTTCTACAAAATCTAATCCATAATTTAGTAATTCGTCTCTTTTGGAAATAAACTCTTTTCATGGAACTATACTATGTATTCTCTCACTCTCTGGATATCTTGAGATGAGTCCATTAATTTTATAAAAAGGTAATGCCCTCCAGCTACAGATTTCTTTGACAAAATCTCTCCGTGGCGTATGTCTCCTTTTTTCTTTCATTTTCTCTTCTCGGATCTTAATGTCTTGCATTTCACAACAATAAATACTAAAACAATTATTCGAATTTGAAGCCTAATTTCATCCTCTCCAATCGATGGAGTTCTGGCAATGGTAGTCAGTGTTTTTGTAAGAACTTTAATTCCATAGGGACTATACGATACATATTTCCTTTTTCGTCTCTAATCACTTTTTTTACTATTTCTGGATTAATTTCTCGTTCTCCTGAAAAATTAAACCTCTGATACTTATTGAGATCCTTTACGTCTACAATATCTGCTCATACGGGGATATCAACTTTAATCTCTTCATCACGTCGTAAGTATCACGCCCTTGTCACTTCTTCCTTGGCAATGGAATCATCAATCAGATACGCTGCCGTATCATTGAAATAAAAAGGATTCATCCATCCCGGAAAGAACTGTCATAATATTCAGTCTTTTTCCATTTGTTCAAATATTTTGTTGGCAAGTAGGAATCGCTCTTCTTTGGTGTATTGTTTATTGAGAATGCAGAATTGTTTGTTTTTGAGACCGATACATCACAAGCAAAACGAACAGTTTTCAAGAAAATACGAATAATAGATATTACTGCTTCCTGCTGCATTGGTTCCACAATACATATTACTACATCATTGACCACATCACATCCATCCGTAGATATCGTCGCATGTTCCGACATCAAAACTATCGTATATTCTGCTTGATATGGGTGTTCCATCAGAGAAAGCAACATTTCTTCCGTCTTTGAACCTCGAAACTAAATAGCCGTTTTCTATATTTTCACAAAATTGAATCCCATTTCCACTACAGTTTGGAGCCAATTTGTTTGGAGCAGTATTATGTAATTGTTTCTGATAGGTTTCAAAGAGATGTTTTTCTTTCATGATTTTTTCTTTCTCTTCTAGATATTTTTCCTTTTCCCACTTTTGATTGTGTATGTAATAGGTTTGATTTTCTAGATTACTACAAAACATACATTCAGAGCATCCAAGTAAGTTGTCAGAAAACCAGATATTATTTGAATTGTGTATGTATTTGGAATAAAATATATTGAAACTATCAGTCACGAGTTTCGATGCATATATATTTTCTGAGTTTGACGTTGCCAATACTGAATTGAACACACTCTTTACGTTTCTATACACCATAGTAGAATATAACACCGTATCAGCGTTGTCTCCAATACATACACTTAGATATCCATTTTTTGCACCAAAAACCGTTTCAGCAAATTCACAATTTTCATTGTCTCCGTATTGTATTTGGGACATTTTTGGTGTTTTTTTGAACAATTCTCCAAAGTTATCAAAAAATGATTTAGAAAAATCAAAATCCATTCCTCAGGTTCCATCTCCATATTCTGCCAAATATTTTTCAATCTTTACGATGGGTCATTCTCTTCATGTCACGGGAAATCTAGAAATCAATCCATTGTTTTTGTAAAAGGTAAGGTTGTATCGACTGGCGATTTCTTTGATATACTCTGCCCGTGGCGTCTGTTTTCTTTTTTCCTTTATTTTTTCCTCTCGGATTTTGATATCAGACATGAATGTATGATAAATTGCTAAAGCATTGCAACAATCCCTACTTGAACTTAAATCATAATTTAATCCTTTTGCTGATTTTGTCCAAAAGCGCGAATGGAATGAAGTGATTTTGGGTATAAAATCGCGCATCCCGATATTCCATCGGGACCCATAACTACTTGAACTTAAATCATAATTTAATTCTCTCGAGCCAATGTATTTCTGGCAATGGCAATCCATGCTTTTGTAAAAATTCTAACTCCATGGGTACTATTTTATAGTAATTACCCTTGTCGTCTTTGATTACTTTTTTGAGGATTTCTGGATCAATTTTCCACTCTCATTGGGTACCTGACCCGTCTTTAGTGGGTTCAAATCACTGATATGTACCAAAATCTTCTGTTCCTATCACTTCTGCTCATACAGGTACGTCGACCTTTATTTCTTCATCACGTCGGAGATATCATTCTTTCGTTACTTCTTCTTTGGTAAATGTATCGTCAATCAAGTATGCTATAGTGTCATTGAAATAAAATGGATTCATTGACCCTGGGAAAAATTGTCATAAGGTTCAGTCTTTATCCATTTGTTCAAATATTTTATTTGCCAGTTCAAATCGTTCTTCTTTGGTATATTGCTTGTTGAGTATACAAAATTTTTGGTTCTTGAGACCAATACATCATAAACAATAATTACAACTTTCACAAAACATACAATAATACTGATTACTAGATCGGTAACTGTACGCTGACATATAGACATTACTTCCTCCCCCCGTACCGAAACAGCCATAATTATCTGTAGTTATAGGAGATCATCACACACAACAATCAACAATATTGGTGTCAGGTTCTGCTCATCCAAAAAATATTATGTTATGTCCATTTTTGACCTGATACGCTTTGATTGCGCTAGTTACTGATTGAGCATTTACGACAAAACTTCCTTCTACATCAGAACTTCAAACATTATGACCCGAGTGAGAAATTTTTTGATTCCAAACCTGGAAGAATTGTTTTTGAGACAATATTCTATTTTTTTCCTGTAAATAGTCTGTCTGAGAAAGTTGCTTGTTGTATATACAGAATTTTTGATTGGTAAGATTATCACAAAATAAACACTCAGAACATGAAATTAAATTATCACTGAACCAAACATTATCAGAACTTACTATATATTTTGAATAGAACACCTTATATGATTTTATGATTCATGCGGACTGAAAAATTATTTCTGAGTTATCCCGCACCATGACACTATTTACAACATTATGACTATTTATTTTTACATAGAAGCTATAGAGTATATTTGAAGAATCACCTCATGATTGATAGGATAAATACACATTCTTTGCATCCCATATCGCATCACTATATAATGCATTTTCCGTACTTCATGCAAGATGAGGACTCAACACTCCAATCTCTTTTCTTAGATCTTTTATTTGATCAAACAACGATGAAGCACTATTATATGCTCTTCCAGATTGTATAAAATTCATTCTAATTTTTTCATATTCAGCAGTTGGATATAAAGGAAAATCTACCTTGTCAGAATAGGTAGTTACGTTTTGATTGTGCTTTCTAAAAACAAAACCATACCAACTAGCAATTTCTTTTACAAATTCTCTTCGTGGAGTTTGTTTTCTTCTTTCTTTGATTTTGTTCTCTCGTTGTTTTATATCAAGCATTGTTATTATATATAAAATAAAAATACTATTTAAAATCAAAATACTATTTAAAATCAAAACCCAACCTAATTCTCTTGCAGATTTTATCCAAAAGCACGAATGTAATGAAGTAATTTTGGATATAAAATCGAGCATCCCGATACTCCATCGGGACCCATCACTAATTGAACTCAAATCACAGCTTTATCCTCTCTAGTCGATGCAACTCTGGTAATGGCAATCCATGTTTCTGTAAGAACTTTAATTCCATGGGGACTATACGATAGTAATTTCACTTCTCATCTTTGATTACCTTTTTGAGAATATCTTTTTTTATTTCCCATTCTCCGTTGGTAGTATATCATTGATAGGTATGTACATCGTTCTTTGTAAGTATCTCCGTTCATGCTGGAATATCTACTTTTATTTCATCGTCGCGTCGCATATATCATTGTTTTTCAACTTCTTCTTTACTGAAACTATCATCAATCAGATACGCTGCCGTATCGTTGAAATAAAAGGGATTCATCCATCCGGGGAAGAACTGTCCTAATGTTCAGGCTTTTTCCATATCTTCAAATATCTTATTGGCAAGTATAAATCGCTCTTCTTTGGTATATTGTTTATTTAAAATACAAAATTGTTTGTTTTGTAATCCCACACATCCTAGACAATAGGAACACGTGTCGTCTATATGCATACAATAATATGCATGAGATGCACCGATAAAAACACAACAATATACATCATGAGCACGAGTACCCGCCTGACATGAAGCATAAAAATCGTGTGCATCTAATCCAATGTCTATTCCATCATAAAAATTATATGATCAGGTTTTGCCTCCTTCATAGAGAATAACATTTTTGGAGTCTTTTGCATAGGTCACATAATAGCCATTTTCTATATTTTCTGACTGCGTTATCCCTTTGCCTGTTACGTTGTGTGATCATAGATTTCCTATATTGGTATGTATTTTTTGGTACCATTCTGCAAACTTTTTCTTATCTTGAAGTATACTCTTTTTCTCTTCTTCATATGCTTCTTGTGAGAATTGCTTGTTGTGAATACAGTAGGACTGATTTTCTAATCCGTCACAAAATAAACAGTTTTTGCACCCTATCAGGTTTGAAGAAAAATAAATATTATATGAATTGTGTATTTGTACGCTATAAAATATATTGGATGATTCCAAAACACTTTTTGATGAAAAGATATTATCACAGTTTGATGCCACACAAAAGGAGTCGATAATATTTGTGCAGTTATTTACTACAAATGTTGAATATAACGCATTCTCCACTCCTCGTCCTGCTCAAAAGCTCAAATAACAATTTTTTGCTCCATAACTTCCATCAGAGAATTCACAATTTTCATTACTTCCATAATGCAAAATATTTGCTTTGGGTGATCTTGTATAGAGATCGTGAAAGTCTTTGAAAAAATCACCGGTATATTCTCCTATACAACTATTGTTCATGCTAATAGACAAATCATCTACGATATTTTTGTTTCTCTCTACTTCTGGATATCTTGAGATATGTCATTGATATCTGAACAGATTGAAATTGTATCGGCTCGTAATTTCTTTGACAAAATCACGGAAAGATGTTTGCTTCCTCACTTCTTTTATCTTATCCTCTCGAACTCTAACATCTTGCATAAGACATGATAAAATGATAAATGAGACAATACTAATTATTTGAATTTAAATCACAATTTAATCCTGTCTAGCCAGTGTATCTCTGGCAATGGTAATCCATTTTTTTGTAAGAAGTCTAATTCCATAGACATGATTCTATAGATATTCCCCTTTTCGTCTCTGATTACTTTTTTGAGTATTTCGGGATTAATTATTCGCTCTCATTTATCATTGAATCATTGATAGTCTACCAACTCTTTTGTGGTAATGACCTCTGCATTTGATGGCGTGTCGACTTTAATTTCTTCATCACGTCGTAGATATCATTCCTTCGTCACCTCTTCTTTTGTGAAAGAGTCATCCATAAGATAAGCAGTGGTATCGTTAAAATAAAAGGGGTTCATTGATCAAGGGAAGAACTGTCATAGGACTCAGTCTTTATCCATTTGTTCAAATATTTTATTGGCCAGTTCGAATCGTTCTTCTTTGGTATATTGTTTGTTGAGAATGCAAAAAGATTTGTTTTTGAGACCCACACAACCAAGACAGAAAGAACATGACTCCATTCCATAACTATAGTACGTATTCATACAACGAGGAACAATAACGCTGCTATATACATTATCTCCTCACGTACATCACATGATACCATAATAATTATATCATCATGGAGCCCCAGCCACCGCGTAAACATCATGCAGCATATTACAACCCTCTCATCCAGCAACAAAAACAGCGTTATGGCTCTTATGCGTAGCTTGTATATAATATCCATTTTCTACATCAGAACAGTCAGTAATATAATTTCATGTCACATTTACACTCAAAGATATAGTTTCGCCTGGCAATAATTTTTCAAATAATACAGCAAATCATGTTTTTTGATTAAGAATTTTTTCTTTCTCCACATTATATGCATCTTTTGTATATTGTGTGTTGTCTATACAATATGATGCATTATTCATATTCTGACAGAATATACATTCCTGACATCCAATCATATTTGTACAGAATCGAATATCATGAGCATTATCCACCTGTTTGCTATAAAAAATATTATAACTATTTACGACACTATGACTCTGATATATGTTTTCACTCTGTATCACACTCATACTATTGAATATATTAGCCCCACCATTGGTCAGTATCGTGTAGAGAACATTTTCACTCCCAATAACGGAATAGCTCAGATACGTATTCCTAGCATTCATACTCTGATCGGCATAATCTGAATTTTCACATACACCAAATAAGAGCGTATTTTCCAATGGTACCGATGCAAATAAATGTTGCAACTGTATAAAAAACTTCTCAGTATTATCATAAGTAAGACCATACGACAATAGAGTATCTCTTTGTTCGGCAAAAACCTTATGAGAAACGATGCTCCCTACTCTCTTTGTCTCTGGAAATCTTGATACAAAGCCATCTATTTTATAAAATGGTAATGCTCTCCAGCTACAAATTTCTTTTACAAATTCTCTTCGTGGAGTGTTTTTTCTTCTCTCTTGCATTTTTAATTCTCGTTGTTTGAGGTCTTGCATTTCTGTTCCTAAAAACAATAAAAAACTATTTGAACTTAAAACCTAATTTAATCCTGTCCAACCAATGTATCTCTGGCAATGGTAGTCCGTGTTTTTGTAAGAACTCTAGTTCCATAGGAATTATGCGATAATAATTTCACTTCTCATCTTTAATTACTTTCTTCAAAATTTCAGGATTAATTTCTCGTTCCCCTTTTTCGTTGAATCATTGAAAATTATTTAGTTCTTTGGTTGTAATCACTTCTGCTCATGCCGGCGTATCTACTTTAATCTCCTCATCGCGTCGGAGATATCATTCCTTAGCTACTTCTTCTTTGGTAAATGAATCATCAATCAAAGAAGCAACAGTATCATTGAAGTAAAAGGGATTTATTGATCACGGGAAAAATTGTCATAATGTTCAATCTTTGTCCATTTGTTCAAATATTTTGTTAGCCATTTCAAACCATTCTTCTTTAGTATATTGTTTATTGAGGATACAAAACTCTTTGTTCTTGAGTCCAATACAACCCAAACAATAGGAACATTGTTCCAAAAAGAACGAATAATATTGATTTGCTCATCCATCAATAAAGTTTGAGCAATATACGTTTTGAGAATACGTTCATCCTTGTGAAACGGCATACATATCGTGACTATCAAATCATACCTCAAAACAATCATAGAAATTTGTACACCCATTAACTCAAGCGGTCAAATATACATTTCTTGCATCTTTCATATAAGATACCAAATATCACGATTCTATATTTTCAGAGAATATTACTCTTTGTCACGAAACATTATGACTATTGATATTACTCCCTATGATTTTTATATTCTTGTTGTATTTTTCTGTGAATGTGTCTTTTTGTGCTAATATTTTTTGCTTTTCTCTAAAATATTCATCCTTTGGAAGTTTCTCGTTGCGTATACAATACGATTTGTTATCCAATCCATCACACTCTATACACTCATTACATCATATCATGTTTGTAGAAAACCGGATATTATTGCTGTTTATGATAAACCTTGAATAGAATATATTAAATGATTTGGTAATATCTGTACAATAAAATATATTTTCACACCCATCTATCACGGAGACAGAGTTTAAGATATTACTCACTTTGGCGTATGTAGTAAATGAATATATAATATTTTCTGCATCATCACCTGTTGCAAAACTGAGGTACGCATTTTTCGCTCCAAACAAAGAATCAGCATATTTTGAATTCTCATTATCTCTCGTCTTACTTAAAGACGATTTTGGATGGTTTTTATAAAATTCTCCAAAAGCTGTAAAGAATCACGTCGTGATATCAAAATCTTGTGTATACATGGTATTTATTCCTTTTTCGTTAAACTCTTCAGGAGACATGAGATTGCCCGCTCTTTCGAGAGATGGAAATCTAGACAATCAAAAATCATGTTTATAGATATTTATAGGCATCCAGCTACAAATCTCTTGTACAAAAGCTCTCCATGGAGTATGTTTTCTTTTTTCTTTCATTTTCTCTTCTCGTTGTTTGAGGTCTTGCATAAGATATGGTAAACTATTAAAATGATGCAATACTAATTATTTGAAAGTAAATCACAATTTAATTCTGTTGCTGATTTTATCCAAAAGCGCGAATGTAATGAAGTGATTTTGGGTATAAAATCGCGCCTGCCTACCGCAGGCAGGCATCCCGATATTTCATCGGGACCCATACCTATTTGAACTTAAACCCTAGTTTAATCCTATCCAATCGGTGTATCTCTGGTAACGGCAATCAATGCTTTTGTAAAAATTCTAACTCCATAGGTACTATACGATAATAATTACCTTTTTTGTCTTTAATTACTTTTTTTAAAACCTCTGGATCAATTTTTCGTTCCCCTTTTTCGTTGAATCATTGAAAATTATTGAGTTCTTTTGTTGTGATCACTTCTGCTCATACTGGCACATCAACATTAATCTCTTCATCACGTCGTAGATATCACTCTTTCGTCACTTCTTCTTTGGTAAATGAATCATCTATTAAATACGCTGCCGTATCGTTAAAATAAAAGGGATTCATCCATCCTGGGAAAAACTGTCATAATGTTCAGTCTTTGTCCATTTGTGCGAATATTTCATTTACCTTTTCAAATCGTTCTTCCTGAGTATATTGTTTATTGAGGATACAAAAGGACTTATTTTTTAGACCTATACAGCCGAAACAATATGAAC
>Ga0194063_10000383_pt1 | contig 32718 bp, 26 predicted proteins | sample SepL3720m_MetaG_FD_155459 | JGI IMG/M metagenome (GOLD analysis project Ga0194063, IMG submission 155459) | Anoxic zone freshwater microbial communities from boreal shield lake in IISD Experimental Lakes Area, Ontario, Canada - Sep2016-L373-20m | ecosystem: Environmental > Aquatic > Freshwater...
ATACCGCCCTCAAGACCGCGGAGGCCGGATACCTCACGCGCCGTCTCGTCGATGCCGTGCAGGATATTCTCATCACGGAGGAAGATTGTGATTCGCAGGATGCCCACCTCGTTACGCGCAGGGAGTCCGAAGAAATCGGAGAGAAGTTCGAGAGCCGGCTCGCCGGTCGCACCCTGGCTCAGGATCTCGTCGTCAAGGGCAAGACGATCGCTGCCCGCGACACGGAGATCGATCCCACGCTCCTCAATACCATCATCGTCAGCAAGATTGATGACGTACCGGTGCGTTCCGTGATGACCTGCAAGACCCTCAAGGGGATCTGCAAGAAGTGTTACGGCCGCGACCTCGGAGACAACAAGACCGTGAAGATCGGCACCCCCGTGGGAATCATCGCCGCGCAGTCCATCGGAGAGCCGGGTACCCAGCTCACAATGCGCACCTTCCACATGGGTGGAGTCGCAGAAGGATCGGACATCACCCAGGGTCTCACCCGCGTGGAGGAGCTCTTCGAGGCACGCTCCCCCCGCACCCCCGCCGTTCTCGCGGACATTGCCGGACAGGTCAAAGTGACCCATCAGGGTGGCAAGACGCAGGTGCACATTCTGGCCCGGGAGCTCGGAGAAGACACGTACCGCATTCCCGCCGGCCACGAGATTTCTGTGAAGAAAGGACAGACGGTGAAGGAGCGCACGGTCCTCGCACGTTCCGTGATGGATCGCTCCACGGTGAAGGCGACCGTTTCCGGCAAGGTCTCGCATGCGGAGGGCGGAGTGGTCCGCGTCCGCCATGCCGAGATTCAGGAACGCACCTATGAATTCCGACCGCGTGAGACGCTCTGCGTGCGCAATCTCGATATGATTCAGGTGGGTGATCCCATCAATATCGGTCACTTCAACCTCCACGAGCTCCTCGATAAGAAGGGGATGTACGCAGTGCAGAAGTACGTCGTGCAGGAAGTGCAGAAGATCTACGCGTCTCAGGGGCAGACCATCAATGACAAGCACTTGGAAATCATCGTGAAGAAGATGTTCAGCAAGGTCCGCATCCTCGACAACGGCGATTCTCATCTGCTCCCCGGTGATACCGTCGACATTTGCGAGGTGCACATGGAGAACACGCGCATTGCCAAGGAAACCAAGAGCAAGGGCAAGATCGTGACCTTCGAATGTCTGCTCCTCGGTATTACCCGCGCCGCTCTCGCTACGGAATCGTGGCTCGCCGGAGCATCGTTCCAGGAAACCATCCGCGTCCTCGTGGAAGCGGCCACTACCCGCCGCATCGATAACCTCCAGGATCTCAAGGCGAACGTGATCATCGGGCGCCTGATTCCCACGAGCGAGGTCTACCGTAAGCGCTTCCTCGGAGAGCAGGCAGGAGAGGAGAAGAGCGAGGAGGATGAGTAGCTTATTAGGTTGTAGCTTTTTAGCTTCTTAGGTCCCTGCTCGCACTTCTCCTTACGATTATCGCCGAATTTCCGTCAATCCTAAAAAGCTAATCAGCTAAGAAGCTAACCAGCTAATAAGCTAAATCCGTTGACTTCACCCGTATTCCCCACTAGCCTTTCCCGGCTTACAACTATGCCAACTATCAATCAGCTGATCCGCAGGCCCCGCGTTACCAAAAAGTGGAAGTCCAGTGCGCCCGCTCTCCAGTACACCTGGAACGCTCTCACGATGCGCGCCGTTCCGCTCCCGAAGGGGGCACCTTTCAAGCGTGGCGTGTGTATCAAAGTCACGACGATGACACCGAAGAAGCCGAACTCCGCGCTCCGCAAGATTGCCCGCATTCGCCTCACCAATGGCCACGAAGTGAAGGCCTACATCATGGGTGAGGGCCATAACCTCCAGGAACACTCCGTCGTCCTCGTCCGCGGTGGCCGCGTGAAAGACCTTCCGGGTGTGCGTTACCACATCGTCCGCGGCATCCTCGACACCGAAGGGGTGCAGGGACGCAGGCAGGGACGCAGCCGCTACGGAGCCAAGAAGCCGAAAGGCAAGTAGCTTGTAGCTTCTTAGCTAGTTAGCTTATTAGGTTTTCAATCTTCACTTTCCCTCACGTTCTTTCCTCTCGTTCTTTCGCCCCTAAGAAGCTAAAAAGCTACAACCTCATAAGCTTCTCCCTATCTCCTCAATCTCCACCCATGCCAAAGCCAGTTAAGCCTTACATCCCCCAAGGTTCCGATCCTCTCATCGAGAAGTTCATTTGCTGTCTCATGCATTCGGGCAAGAAGTCCATTGCGCGCCGTGTCTTCTGGGATGCCATCGAGATCGTGAAGACCCGCACCAAGGATGCGCCGCTGGAGGTTTTCCAGAAGGCTCTCTTGAATGCCACGCCTCTCCTGGAGGTTCGCCCCAAGCGTGTGGGTGGTTCCGTCTATCAGGTGCCGGTGGAAGTCACCCCCAAGCGTCAGCTTTCCCTCAGTATTCGCTGGATGATTGGTGGAGCACGCGCACGCAAGGGTATCCCCATGGCGCAGCGTCTGGGACTGGAGTTCCTCGATGCGTCTGCAGGGCAGGGGAGTGCGGTGAAGAAGAAGGAAGATGTGCTGAAGATGGCGCAGGCCAATAAGGCGTTCGCACATTTGGCAAAGTAGTCGAATAAGCGAGTGTATGAGGATTGAAAGGAAGGAAAGGATGGAAATGATTGAAAGGTTCTTTTTCATCCTTTGATTCCTTTCCTTCTTTTGCATCCTCCAGTCGCACGGCGTGCGCATCTTGACTCTGGGTAATGGCTGTAATACACTTGTAATACACTCCTCCTTTTTCCTATGCGCTCCGTCCTCAGCATTTCCATTCCCCCGAAGAAACTGGCTGCTTTGAAGAAGCGGGCGAAGAGCCAGGGGCTGACGGTGAGCGCCTATTTCCTTCGGTTCGTGGAGGAAGAAGAGCATTTGATCTCTGAGGAGGAATTGCTGGAGGATATCCGACAGAGCGAGAAAGATTTCAAAGCGGGGAGGTACACCGTTATCGGTCCGAATGATCGCATCGAAGACTTTCTTCCAGTGAAATGATGCATGTGCAGTACATCAACTTCACTTCGAATTTTCTGAAAAGATGGAATGCGTTATCGGGGGAGACTCAACATCGTTCACAAAAAGCCATCGATCTCTTTCGTGGCAATCCTTTTCATCCATCTCTCCGGCTGCATCGGCTCAAGGGAAAGATGCGGATCTACTGGAGTATTTCTATAGATAGCAAGAACAGGATCGTTTTTCGTCTGGACGGGGAGACGGCGTTTTTCACCTCCATCGGTTCCCATGCCATCTACGAGAAACCGTGAGGACGATATGTTTCTGCGAAGCGTTCGTTAACCGGCGGTTTAAACCGCCGGTTAACGAACTACGGCTTCCCTAAAGCAACGTGCATGATCACCATGAGAATAGGTTGATGCACCAGATAGATGAGGAGTGAATGTCTTCCCGGTTTCGCAAAAATGCGCGTCAACCGTGTTTCCGGAATGTGTCTTTGTAACATACCTCTGCGGTAGAGAAGATTCCCGATGGCAATACCGAGAAGAATTGCCGAGAGCCACGGGAAGAGCGGGAAGTAGTCTGCTGAGGCAAAATATGGTGTCCGGAAGCCAAAAAGAAGAAGGAAAGGCGAAGCGGTGGACATTGCATTGGTCCATTGCCCAAGAGCGAAAACAATGCCGGCCAGAAGGACATTCCATTCCTTCAGCGGCAGGAAGAGGGGAATGAGAATGAGGGAAACGCCGATGAGGTGAAGAATGCCGAAGCGGATCCACTCAGAACCAAGGAACGGATAGGTTGCGATGGAAACGAGCATTCCGCAGCCGAAAACGATGAGGCCGCGTTTGAGGAAAAATCGGGAAGAATCTGTCACCTTTGTCACGCGTTCTTCCATGCGCTGATGCGCGAGGACGGCGCTGATGCCGACGATCAGGAGGAAGAGATTGGCGGTGATGCGCTCGAGGATCAGCCAAGAACCCTGCTGAATATCGATGGACCAGCCGGCGAAAGCCGAGAGGTCGTAGGCACCGTGGTAGATCACCATGAGCACGATCGCGAGCGACCGGAGGAGGTCGATTTCCATGAATCGACGATGATGGGAAATGAGTGATTGTTCGGTGGTCACATCCTGAGGATACGATGAATCCCATGGCGGAGAAAGCAGGGTAAAGTCAATATTCTGTACAAATAAAGTATACAATTATTATCTCTCACAATAGACAAATAGCAGGTAAACATGCTATTGAGTGCAAATAATAGTAGACATATCAGAAGATCCTGTTAACCTGTTCTGGATTATTCCCCATCAAATCATTATGACAAATGTCAATCTTCGCGGAATTGCTTCTCTTTTTGTGTTCATCATGGTCACAGGATTCTGCGCACCGCTTGCAGCCATCGCTGCTCCGATACCCGCGCTTGATGCATCGTGTGTGAGTGTCACTGCTCCTGCAATCGTGAAGCCCGGAGCTGTATTCATGGGGTATGTCACGGTCAAGAACACGGGGACAACGCGCTGGAGTTCGTCGCAGCAGTATCTGACTTCGCTGACGAAACATTGGAGTATTTCTAAGGTCAATCTCATCTCGCTCGTATCACAGGGCCAGAAATTCAAGTTTTCCATTGGTGCCATTGCACCGACGTCTTCCGGTATATACGCATTTAGTTGGAGAATGAGCGATCGCAACGGAAAGCTCTTCGGAGCGACGTGCAGCGCATCTGTCATCGTGCAGGCACCGGAGGCGAAGGTTGTCAGCCGGTTCGCGTTCTACAACAACTCTGCATTCGATCCCGTTTCCAAGGGTGATTCCGCTGCCATCGCGACAGATAAGAAGCCTCTCTTCAATGATCAGATTGCTACGTTCGTAAATTACACAAGCTATTCCAAGGGAATCAACGGCATCATTATCGATATTCAGAACCTTACGACGAAGGGGCAACTGAGTCCCTATGCTGATTTCGCATTCCGTGTCGGTAATGACAATAACGTTTCCGCTTGGCCTACTGTTGCGGTTCCGTCCATTTATATTCTTCGAGGTTTCGGTGTGAGTTCCTCCGATCGCGTGTTCATGACGTGGCCGGATAATCTTATCGAGAAGCAATGGCTGCAGGTGACAGTGAAGGCGACGGCGAATACAGGACTCAAGGCAGATGATATCTTCTACTTCGGTAATGCTGTCGGAGAAATCGGTAATAGTACACTCAATGCCTTTGTCGATGGTTCTGATTTTTCTGGAGCACGTGATTATCGGACGCTGAATGCTTCCATAACGAACAAGTACGACTTCAATCGTGACGGTAAGGTTAATACGACCGATATGAGCATTACTTCCGCAAACGTGACGAATTCCCAAACTGCTCTAAAGCTTCTGAATCTGAAAGCGCCGATTGCACTGAGTGCAGATCTTTCGCTCACAAAGCAAGGCCCCGCAACGGTCATGAGCGGTACGGGATTTGCATACACCGTGAAAGTGACGAACCTCGGTCCGCATACGGCTGAAAATGTCAAAGTTACGGATACGTTCCCGGCAGGGCTTCAGTACATGGGATCTTCCCTCGGAGATGCTTGTACCGCGTCAGGTAATTCGATCATCTGTAATGCAGGATCCCTGATTGCAAAAGGCCAGACGATCATTTCCTTGTCATTCATGGCGCCAGCCGTTGCTTGCGGCACCAGCCTCAAGAACGTCGCCAGTGTTGCCAGCACGACAGCCGATCCTATTCTCGCGAACAATTCCAATGTATCCAGTCCAGTCATCACGAAGGTCTTGTGTGCGGATCTCACAATTTCTCAGCCTGTCCTGAGCAACGATGTACCGGTGACGTGCGGTGGGAATATCAAGTTTCTTCAGACGCCAACTTTCGTGTCCGGCAAAGCAGCCGATGTTTCCGGCGTGACCGTCTACGCGAATATCCCGCAGTTGTCCGACGGCACGGCACTCAGTTTCAATCTGACGTTCTCCAGTGATACCTGCAATCTCGTCACGGAGAAACTTCCAGGCTCAACTATCCCTGAGTCAGTCGTCAAGTGTACGAACCTCCCGCTGGGCCAGCCCGTGGAAATCGCCTATGCCATTCCGGCCAAAGTACAGGATCAAGCGGTCTTCGGTTACCACACCTTCGTCACTTCTTCCCTGCCTGATCCAGTCATGGGTAACAACGCAGGTGATGTGCATAGCACGACGGTGAGCTGCAAGGCCCCTCGACAGCTCGGTGATGTGAACAATGACGGCTTGATCGATGCACTCGACCTCGACCTCATCGCGAAGCACATCAACGGCATTGCACAGATCCCAGCCGCAGATCTTCCGTATGCTGATGTCCAGCGATGGGAAGAGGATGTCGCACCTCTCACGATCACCAAGGGTGATTATTACCTTGTGAGGGGGAAAATCCGTGGAGTAGTCACGCTCCCGGATCTTTACGGTGATGTTCAGCAAGATCAGTACAACTTGGTCGAAGCACTCGATGCCCAGCGCATTCAGAGGTATCTCTTAGGACTCATGACGTTTTCACCACGCCAATTGTACGTCGGTGATGTGGATGTCGATGGCATAATTACAGACAAGGATGTTCAGCTTGTCCTGAAGAACTCCGTTGCTTTGATCACAGAACTGCCCGTGACCTGTGGTAATAGTATCCTAGAGAACGGTACGAATGATCAGCCGAACTGGGGTGAGCAATGCGACGACGGCAACACGGAGAATGGCGATGGGTGTAGCTCAATGTGTACGATCGAGCAGCCTGTTTGCGATCCTTCCACATTTTCTGCTGCGGTGACTTCCTATGTCAATCGTGGGTTCGTCACAGCCGCTAATGCATGCACTCTTCTGGGAACGACCGCCTCTCGTCAGGAATTCATTCGCTTCCTGGTCGAAATCAATGGCGGCATCTTGAATCCTGTGCCTGCCCAGCCGAGCTTTGATGATGTTCCCGTTTCCTCTCCGTATTTCCGTTATGTCGAAGAAGCTGCGAAGGAACGCTGGGCCACCGGAGATGGCGGATGCCTGGGAACGCATCCCTGCACTTTCCGTCCGCTCGATGTGGTGAAGCGATCTGAATTCGCGGTTATGGCTCAGCAGGCATTTCGTCTTGAAGGCAGTTTACTCGCTCCCGGTGCAGCGGATAATCCTGCTGGTTCTGCCTATCATGATGATGTCCAGAGAATGATCGATGCTTGTGCGTTCTCAGTGGATAGCGAAAATAGCGTCTTTCCAGAAAGCTCCATGACATGGGAAAAGATGCTCGAAGCCTTCTTTCATATTGATCGTGGTGATGAGTGGGGAGTGCAATGTACTAACCCGGGCAATTCTTTTCCCGTCTGCGACAACGGCACCATCGAAATAGGAGAGCAGTGCGACGATGGTAATATCGTGAACGGCGACGGGTGCAGTGCAACGTGCCAATCCGAAGCTCGTACAATTTCTCCGATGGTGTTCCAAGACATTCAATCTCTGACGAGCGTCGATCCCGCCGATACTGCCAATATTGGCTTTGGCGTAACGGAAGTGAGTGGCCAATACAATCTGGGTGGTTACGACCGTGGAAATTGGATTGAGGGAAGGATTGTGGATACATCAGGTGCAGTTTGGGTCGAAGTCAACTGGAATACTTCCAAGGAGATTGATATTGCCCTCAAGGATGAGGCAGGCATTGCACACATGATCTATCTGCCTCAAACAACCTATGGCAATGATCCTCAGTTCTTCTGGATCGCTTCTGACGGTTCTAGCTACTACACCCGTCGTTCACATGATCGCGGTTGGCCCGATCTCACGAGCGATCAGGCTCTGTGGGAGGCACATTTAGCCAGAAAAGCGCCGTAATTCTTTCTGAGAATATTCGAAGTGAAATGCCCTGCATGTGCGGGGCATTTTCTTGCCGCGTTCAATAACATCTCAATCCGTTTGCGTCCCTTGGCCTGTTTCCCTATAGTTCCCGCGCAGTTTTTCCGGATGCACGTCATCCGATTCCAAACCTCTTACACCTCCCCACACCATGGATCTCAAAAACGTTCGCAACATCGGAATTATCGCTCATATTGATGCTGGAAAAACCACAACCTCTGAGCGCATTCTCTTCTACACGGGCAAGAACTACAAAATCGGCGAAGTGCACGAGGGTGAGGCGACCATGGACTGGATGGAGCAGGAGCGCGAGCGCGGCATCACCATTACTTCTGCGGCTACACAGTGTATGTGGAAGGCCAAGGACGCGACCGGACAGATGATCGATTGTGTCATCAACCTTATCGATACCCCCGGGCACGTGGATTTCACGGCCGAGGTGGAGCGCAGTCTCCGTGTCCTCGACGGAGGATGCGTGGTCTTTGACGGTTCCCAGGGCGTGGAACCCCAGTCCGAGACCGTGTGGCGCCAGGCCGACAAGTACGGTGTGCCGCGTCTCGCCTTCATCAACAAGATGGACAAGACCGGTGGCGACTTCTACATGTCGCTTGCCAGTATCCACGATCGCCTCAGCAAGAGCGCTGTTGCGGTGCAGTTGCCGATCGGTGCAGAGGCAGAATTTACGGGTGTTGTCGATCTCATCACCAAGAAGGCGTACAAATTCGAAGGAGAACACGGCGAGAAGATCGTGGAGATTCCGGTCCCCGAAGATATGCACGAGCGGATCAGCGAGTACCGTGCTGTGCTCATGGAGAAGGTCGCCGAGTGCGACGATTCCCTCCTCGATGAGTACCTCCAGAATAATTCCCTGACGGAGGAGCAGATCATCAAAGGCCTGCGTGTGGGAACGGTGAGCAACCGTATGTATCCGGTGGTCTGCGGTTCATCGCTCCAGAACATGGGAGTCCAGTTCCTGCTCGACTGTGTGGTGGCCTATCTGCCCTGCCCGCTCGATGTGAAGGAGATCAAGGGTGTCAATCCTGATACGGATGCACTGGAGACGCGCAAGCCGGACAATGCCGAGCCGCTCTCCGCGCTCGCCTTCAAGATCGCTACCGATCCGTTCGTGGGACGCCTCACCTTTGTCCGTGTGTACTCCGGTGTCCTCGCGACCGGGTCGTTCGTCATGAATACCCGCAACGGCGGCAAGGAGCGCATCGGACGCATCGTGCGCATGCATGCCAACCATCGCTCCGAGATCGATAAGATCGAAGCGGGTGATATCGCCGCGGTCATCGGACTCAAGGATACGCGCACCGGCGATACGCTCTGTGATCTGGAGCATCCCATTCGCCTAGAGACCATCACTTTCGCCGAGCCGGTCATTCACTTGGCTGTTGAGCCCAAAACCAAGGCCGATCAGGAGCGCATGGGTATTGCGCTGCAGAAGCTCTCCGAGGAAGATCCGACATTCCGCGTCCACACGGATGACGAGACGAGTCAGGTGATTCTTTCGGGCATGGGTGAGCTGCACCTCGATATCATCGTCGATCGTATGCGCCGTGAATTCAAAGTGGAATCCAACGTCGGTAAGCCCCAGGTGGCCTACCGCGAGACGATCCAGAAGGAGATCGAGCACGAGGAGAAGTACGTGAAGCAGACGGGTGGTCGCGGGCAGTACGGTCACGTCGTCTTCAAGCTCATTCCTCAGGAGCCGGGCAAGGGCTACGAATTCGTCAATGAGGTCGTCGGAGGACGTATTCCCCGCGAGTTCATCCCGGCCTGTGACAAGGGGTTCCAAGAGGGTATGACGCGTGGTATTCAGGCAGGATTCCCGATCGTGGATATCAAAGTGGAGCTCCTCGACGGTTCATACCACGATGTGGACTCGTCCGAAATGGCCTTCAAGATCGCCGCATCCGTGGGTCTGCAGGCCGCTTGCCGCAGGGCCGATCCGATGATCCTGGAGCCGATCATGAAGGTGGAAGTCGTGAGCCCGGAGTCGTACTTCGGTGATGTCATGGGAGATCTCAGCGCACGCCGTGGGCTCATTCTTTCGACAGGTGACCGTGGAATGGCCAAGACGATCTTCGCCAACGTCCCGCTGTCCGCCATGTTCGGATACGCCACAGAACTCCGTTCCATGACGCAGGGTCGCGCGAGCTACTCCATGGAGCCGAGCCACTACTTCAAAGTCCCCACCAACGTCGCTGCCGATATCATCGAGAAGCGGCAGGGGGTGGTGAAGAGGTGATCATGACCGTGAGGATGTTCGCCATGTTGCCGCTGTCTGAACCTTGATTACAAGGATTACTGGATTTTCATGATGACCTTCGAATGTGCGTAATCTAGAAATCCTTACAATCCTCTGAATCACGGTTCAGACAATGGTGAGCTCTTGGTACACTCATTCCATGGATCACGTTCCCTTCATGCACCGCTGCCTCGCACTCGCCGACCGTGGTCGCGGCAATGTCAGCATCAATCCTCTCGTAGGATCAGTCCTTGTCCGTGATGGATTGATCATCGCCGAAGGATTTCATTCCGGATTTGGGAAAGCTCACGCTGAGCGTCAGTTACTGGTAAAGTTCGAACAAAATATTAGATCAACAGATACACTTTATGTGAATCTGGAACCCTGCTGTCATTCCGGAAAAAAGACGCCGCCGTGCACGGATATTCTATTGGAACGTGGCGTTCGTCGAGTGGTGTATGGGATGCAGGATCCCAATCCTCTGGTTGCGGGGAAGGGGATTGAGCTCCTGAGAAAGGCCGGCGTCGAAGTAAGTGGTCCGGTCGAACGGGCAAGCTGCGAATGGCTGAACCGAGGCTTTATCAGTTTGCAGACGAAGGGACGGCCGTGGGTGACACTGAAGAGCGCCAGGACGTCTTCTGGTGCGATTGCGAAGTCAGATGGCTCACCGCTGAAGATCACCTCTGAAGAGCAGGATCGCTGGTCGCATCAGTGGCTGCGGGCCCGGCACGATGCCATCCTCGTCGGGGTGGGGACGGTGATCGCTGATGATCCGCAGCTCACGGTACGTTTATCTGATTTAACGAATAAAAAAATAGAACAGAATTATCAGCAGCCATTACGCATAATACTCGATCCACACTTACGGATTCCTATGACGGCGAAGGCCGTCAATGGTCTATTGTTCGACTCCGCTCACCACAGGTTGGTCATTGGGACATTGGTCATTGTTTCTCCGCAGGCGGATGCATCGAAAGTCTCTGAGCTTGAGAAGAGGGGAGTGCGAGTGTGGGAAGTACCGATTGATCAATCAGGCTTCGATCTACCTTCGCTCTGGAAAGTTCTGATGACTCCTTCGGGAGATTACTTTGGCATTTCCAGTCTGCTCGTAGAAGGCGGGGCGAAGACGTGGGAGATGTTCAGGAAGGCGGGGGTGGTGGATTATGAGATTTCGTTGGTGGGGAGCGGTTAACGACGTTTACTTTCATACGAGATATACTAGTGTCACTAGTGGCTTCGGCCTCCGAGGACTCCGTCAAGAGCGGGGTCCGATTTTTGTGAGAACCCCTATTAGAATCATTCAGTGTTTTCGGATAGCTGAATATGGCTTCAGCTCATCTCTTCTGCCTGACCGAGAAGCTTTGTTGCTTGATGGTCTGCATATATCTCTTTCGCAAGCTGATAGTGCAGCACTCATCCATAAGGAGTCTGCTCCATTCATCTGCTGCGGACGAATTGTTGAATGCATGCAGGCAGATTTGCTGCTGGTTCCCATCGAGGGAGAATTTACTGGTTGAGAAGAACATTGGCAGAAAATCTAAGCTCTGGTCGGTTGTTAAGAAATGACTAATGCCATTCGCAAGACCAGCCGCGATGATCCAAAGGCCATTTTGTCTTCGATGCAGAAATGCACATGGTTCTTTTCGTAGAGCGGAGAGGTAGAGCCAGTTCACTCTTTCGAACATCGCTCTCACTTCCGGAGTGCCTTCTGAAATACACTGTAATCCGGCATCGCGAATGAGGCTGTGTCGTTCACGGAATCGTTTTGCATTCAGGTTTCGCAACAGTTCATAGAGGACCGTATCGCAGATACAGACATCATTGTTCTTCGCGAATGTTACAAGAGCCCCCCGAACTGTTTTCGGGCTATCCTCAATTTTCATGATGACATTGGTATCAAGGAGAACACGCTTTCCTTGCACCGCCAAAAACTCAGTCTTACTCATGAATGCCGAAAAATCTACGCAGGGCAGCTTCCTGCTTTGGGGTCCGTACGATGCGCACTGGGCGAGTGTTCATCGGTGCAAACATGTCCGTAGATTCCGATACCTTATCGCACGATGCGGAGCGTGATTGCCGACGGGATGTTGACGGTTTCGGAGGCATGCATACAGTTTGGCGCATCACAAGTGTGCTCGCAAGCGATGGTTCTTGTCTGATTGTGCATGTTGCCAATTCCTCTCAATAGGAAGCCGAGAAAACGGTTCCATCGCAGCGTGGAACGGTTGGATGATTTCCAGTTGTTTCACTGTACCGTGTAGGTCACCGACCAGCAGTTCTTTCCGGACTTCTTGATCTTCGCGATGGAGAAAATTCCAATATCTTGCGTGTTTTGGACATGCGGCCCGGCGCACGGCACACGATTAAATCCTGCAATTTCGTAGATGCCGACTTCCTGCGCATCAGGAGGAATGGAGGCGAGACTGATGAGTTTCTCCGCATCGGCACGAGGCAGAGTCATGCCTGTCACAGCCAGATTTCTCCGGATAATCTCATTCACTTTCTGCTCCAGTGATTCCTGGAAAGGTCTCAGATCAGTCTCCGTCAGGAAATCTATCCTGCACGACTCCGCATTCACCTGCATCGCACGTGTTGCCACATGGAAGCGTTGTTCCGCAACAGTGCAGAGGATGTGGTCTGCTGTATGCAATCGTTCTCGGAGTGTTGCTGGCATGGGAAGAATGGGAAGGGAAATAGGGAACATTATTTTCTCCTTTTACGCAGTTCAAATGCGACATCCTCCAATTCTATGCCTTCTCCTCTAAGCAGTACCAGAAGGTGATACAACACATCCGCCGCCTCCTCGATCGTCCGCTTCTTCCCCTCGTTTCGAGCGGCTCGTACCACTTCTTCGGCTTCTTCGAGGACCTTCGCACCATAGGCATCGATCCCGCCTGTCAGAAGCTTCTTCGTGTAAGACTTTTCGTCGTTCCCTTCCGATCGGTTACGGATTGTGTCGATGAGAAGACCGAGAGTTTCGAAGGTACTTTCACCCTGTCCCGCAGGTACGAAACCTGCTCCCCTGGAGGAGAAGCAGGATCTACTGCCTGTGTGGCATGTAGGACCCTTTGGAGCAGCACGAATCAGAAGAGCGTCTTTGTCGCAGTCTGGTGTAATGGAGACAACTTTGAGGGTATTGCCCGACTCCTCGCCCTTCTTCCAGAGGCGCTTCTTCGACCGGCTGAAGAAGGTAACGAAGCCCGTCTTTCGCGTTTCGCTTAACGAATCTTTGCTCATGTATCCGAGCATGAGGACACGCTCCGTTGAGCTATCCTGGATGATGGCCGGGACGAGTCTGTCTGGATACTTCTGCCAGTTTACGATGAGGTTCTTCTTCATGGGCGGATGGGGAAAGAGGATTGAGAAAGTGCAGTTTTCACTTCTTTGATCGTGAGCTTGCCGAAGTGGAAGACGGTGGCGGCCAGAACTGCGTCGGCTTTTCCGATCTTCACGGCATCGACGAAGGTTTGCAGAGATCTCGCTCCTCCGGATGCAATGACCGGAACAGAAACGTTCGCCTTGATCGCAGCCAGGAGTTCCGTATCAAAGCCCTGGCCCTGTCCGTCGTTATCGAAGGATGTGACGAGGAGTTCGCCGGCGCCGAGCTCCACTACTTGTCTGGACCATTCCACGACGTCGATACCGGTGTCGTCTCTGCCACCGCGAACGAGAACGGTCCATGTTTGCGCACGTCGCTTTGTCGCAGTTCGACGACGCTCACTGTGACAAAGCGACTGCCTCTTCCCATCGATTGCGCAGATTGTATTGGCACTCCCGATTGCCTGAGCGATTTCCTTCAGGAGCTGGGGATTTCTTACCGCTGCGGAATTGATCGCCACTTTGTCGGCCCCTGCTGCAAGCAGTGCCTTGGCATCCTCTACACTCCGGATACCTCCGCCGATGGTGAAGGGGATATTCACGGCATTGGCGACACGGGATGCGAGATCGATGACGGTTCTGCGATTTTCATTCGTTGCGGTGATATCCAGAAAGACGAGTTCATCCGCTCCTTCTTCGCAGTACCGTTTCGCGAGTTCCACGGGATCGCCGCTGTCTCTGAGGTTTGTGAAGCTCATTCCCTTCACGACCCGTCCGTTGGCGATATCGAGGCAGGGGATAATCCGGATGGCGAGAGAATTTGAGTTACGAACAATATCTTTGTTCATACCTTTAGGCTTATCTAAAACACAAAGCGATTGATAGGATTCTCGACCACTGACGAGAGCTTTCCCCACAATTGCGGATGTGCATCCTGCGTCGTTCAGCGCTTCACAATCCTGGAGATTCCGGATTCCACCACTCGCTTGCACGGTGAGTGACGGGAATTCTTTTGCAAGCTTTCTATAGAGAGCGACATTGGGTCCCTGCTCCATACCGTCCCGCTCGATATCCGTTACCAGAATTGTGCGAATGCCCACTTCCATTGCGCGAGTGCACATCGATCGCAGGCTTTTGCCGCTCGCCTTCTTCCAGGCCATCATCCGAACGTCGTCACCGGCAGTATCGATGGCGCCAATGATTTTCTCTTTTCCGAAAAGCAGGACGGCGGCGCGTACAGTTTCCGGTTGCTGAACCAGCATGGTTCCGATGATGACGGATGCGGCACCGGCATCGAGGGTACGCTGGATATCCTGGAGCGTCCGCATTCCTCCTCCGACTTGGACCTTGATTCCCCTGATTCCTTCACAGATTCCCTTGATGAGAGCGAGGAATGATTCTTGCGATTCACCGTTTTCTGCTCCAGAGAGATTGACGAGGTGTAGGAGAAAAGCACCGTCACGTTTGAATTGCCGAGCGACTTTCAGAGGATCATCGGAGAAGGTTTGCACACGTCCGAAATCACCCTGGGTGAGTCTCACGACTTTCCCATTGAGGACGTCGATGGCGGGGATGATACGCATGGATGAGATGAGGGATCAGAGATGAAAGGAGTGAGAAGTCGTATGAGCGAGTAGCGGATAGCGGTGAGCGGATAGCAATCATTTTTCAGCGAGTTTTGCGAAGGAAAGAAGGAATGCATCGCCGATGTCACCGGACTTTTCGGGGTGCCACTGGAGGCCGAAGAAGTTTCTGAGCCGGACGGCGGCGCAGAGTGCGTTTCCGTACTGCACGGTTTGCGTGATCACGCTCGGATCATCCGGAATGCAGACGTAGCTGTGGACGAAGTAGGCATAGTCACCAGTACTGAGCTTGTCCCAGCCCATGTGCGGCGCCATGACATTCTTTGGGAGTCTCCGGACTTCCCCCGGGATGATCCCCAGACAATTCGCTGGTCCTTCCTCTGAGGTCAGAAACAATAGTTGCATTCCGAGACATAAGCCGAGGAATGGCTTCTTGTAGCCTCTGAGTACGCTCACGAGTTTTCTTTTCCTAAGGTCAGCCATCGCAGGTTTTGCTGCTCCCGCTCCCGGAAAGATGAGCCCGTTCACGGCGTCGATTTCCTCTGCGGTTTCCACGATGCGTGATGGAATTCCATTGCGCGTGAGGGCGTGTTGGATGCTTCCGGTGTTGCCGGAAGAGGTTTTCAGAATGCCAATGGTTGGGGAGCGTGGTTTCATGATAGGTAGGTTGAGGGTTGATAGGGCAGGAAAGGCAGGAAGGAATATCCTAGTATTCTTGTACTCTCGTATTCCTGTTTACTCATTCGTTCCCTTCACTCCGGTCGTCGTTCCGGCTCTCCATACGTTCGGGCTTAGAGCTTCCTTGAGAGCGAGACCGAAGCTGCGGTAGATCGCTTCCCAGGTGTGGTGCGGATCGATGCCGCTCAATGATTGAATATTCACCGTGGCCCGTGCGCCTTGAGAAAATCCCCGGAAGAATTCGGCCATGTCCGCAGCGAGCGCGTCTTCCAACTGAACGATGGAGGCTCCTGGGGAGCGGGTGAAGTCGAGCGTTGCCATCGAGCGTCCTTCGAAGCTCACGGATGCTACAGCGAGTGCTTCGTCGATGCCGAGAATGCCCGATCCACTACCGTTTACGCCGCTCTTCATTCGTTCTTCAATGAGCTTTGCGAAAGCTGTGCCAAGGACGATGCCAGTATCCTCCGCAATGACGTGCGTGAGCCGGTACTGCGAATTCTCATAGCTAACATCGATATTGAGACACGATCTCCATGCGATGGTCTCGATCATGTGGTTGAGGAAGGCGATGCCAGTCGCAATCTTGAAGTCGCGACGCTTTGTATCCTCGATCGTCGCAGCGACGACGGATTCGCGGGTGCGGCGGGAGATGGATACTTTCTGAGCCGATGTTTTTGACCAAGTGATGCCGAGGGGTTCCATAGAGTGGGGGGAAAGTGGAAAGATGTAAGTGGAAAGTGAATGGTTAATTGTTAATTGTTAAATGTTAATTGTTGTAACGCAGTCGTATCTCCACCGCCTCCTTGTGCCCATCCAATCCTTCCACGTCACTGATGGTCCGGACGATGGGTGCAAGGGCCTCCAGTCCTTCGCGCGTGAGGATCTGGTACTCATTCGTCTTCATGAAGGTCTCGACACTCACAGGGCTTGCGTAGGCGACGGCGCGGGAAGTCGGGAGGCAGTGATTGGTCCCGGACGCATAGTCTCCGACGGGGACTGGCGCGTACGGTCCGATGAAGACGGAGCCGGCGTTGCGGATGCGTTTACTGACTTCTTCGGCGTTCCGCGTCTGAATCTGGAGGTGTTCGGCTCCGTACTCATTGGCGACATTCACCATCTCATCGATGGAATCCACCAGGATGATCGCCTGGAAGCCGTTTCCTAGTGCTGGCTTGATATACTTCTCGAAGCGACTTCGAAGGGGAGCCTGTCGTTCAACTTCAACGAGGATCTCTTGAGCGAGTTTTTTCGAAGTCGTGACAATGGGGAAGGCCGAGTCTGGGCCGTGTTCGAGTCTTGCCAGGATGTCGGCCGCCACCCACGCAGGATTGGCTGTTTCATCCGCCATGCCCAGTCCTTCGCTCGGGCCGCTCAGCATATCGATGCCCACCTGCCCGAACACCTGGAGCTTGGCTGCCTGTACCCAGGGAGATCCCGGACCGGCAATCTTATCGACTGGTTTGATAGACTCCGTTCCGTACGCCATCGCTGCGATCGCCGCCACTCCTCCGACTCTGTAGATTTCGTCCGCTCCGGCGAGATCGGCGGCGACGATGATTTCTGGATAATTGTTCGTCGGCGGGAAGAAGACGCAGATGCGCGGTACGCGGGCGGCTTTGGCTGCCACCGTCAGAATCTGACTTACTGTAGGAAGAGGAGCTTTGCCGGCTGGGACGTACAGCCCGACACTGTCGATGGGACCTTTACGGATTCCTGTGCGCACGCCAGGGATTGTCTCGATGCACCAATCAGCATCAGCGAAGATGCGATCCGCCTGCGCCTGGTGAAAGGCTCTGGAAATTTCAATTTGTTGCCTTATCATCGTGAGCGTCTTCGGTTGAATGTATGTGTAGGCTTCTGTGATTTCACGTTTCGATACGCGAATGCGGGAAGTATCGAAGGCTGGATCATCGAACTTTCGAACGTAGTCGACGACTGCTGTGTCACCTCCATTTCTGATCTTTTCGATGATCTCCCGGACCGCAGGCATGATCGCATCGATGTTCGCCTGGGACCTGCGGAAGATGCGCGCACGATCGGCTCCTTTGAGCGCAGAGTTGCGGTAGATGGGGATGGGGGAGGTACTCATAGAAGAGCTGGGGAAAGAGAAGAAGAGAGAGTTTGCATAAATCGATTCCATTCTTTCTGCGGCGGCACAGCAGTCAGCAGGAGATTCTTCGGAACACTCTCGTACATCGACATGGATTTGATGGCGATATTCTTTTTGAGTATTCGGGAACGGACGGTGCTCGCCGGAAATGGCGTGGTGAAGAGCGTGAATGACGTCAGCGTAGGCAGGACAGTGATTCCCGGAACGGATGAGAGCTGTTTTTCGAATGCAGATTTCCTTCGTTGAAATGCACGGACGAATCGTTCCGCTCTCTTGCGGTCTGCGAAAATCGCTTCTCCTGCGGCGAGGGCGAGACGGTTCACCTCGAAGACCTGCGTGGCGCCCTGGGAACGTTCGAAGAGGTCGATGATCTGTTCGCTAGCGATTGCGGCACCGAAGCGCAGTCCGGCGATACCGAAGCTCTTGGAGCAGCCGCGCAGGACAATGAGATTTGGGTAACGCTTGATGAGCGAGGCAGCGGTGACGTCCGAGAAATCGCCGTACTCTTCGTCCACCACCAGAATGCCTCTGAATCTTTTTAGGATTGTTTCGATTTGTTGAATAGTGAGGAGGAGATTTCCCGTGGGGTTATTAGGGTTTGCGATGAAGATGAGTTTGGTCTTGGGAGTGATCGCCCGTTGGAATGCGGGAAGATCGAGAGAGAAATCCGGTCGAAGCTTCATTGTGCGGACGGTTGCCCCCATGAAGCGGACGGCATCGGCGTAGCAGGGATACGTGGGAGAGGGGATGAGCACTTCATCACCTGCGTCGCAGAATGTGCGGGCGACGAGATCGATGAGCGCATCTACACCATTTCCGAGGAACACGTTTTTCTCTACGTATCCGAAGCGTTTCCCGATGAGTCGGCGGACGCGTGCAATCTTCCCGATATTCGGATAGCGATTGACGTAGGACAGTTCTTTCCTTAGGGCTGCGAGCACGGGCGGATAGACTTCCTGTAATTCCGAGAATTGGTACTGCAGACAGTTCTTCGGAAGCGGTTTCCCCCATGATATTCCTGAGAGTGTGCGGACGGACCGGCGGGCGAGATTGACGATAGACATTATGAGAAGGGGAAAAGTATTAGCGAATGAATTTCTCTATCGGCGAAACGAGGATGCCCGAGCCTCCACATGCGCGGATCTGTTCGACAACGTCCCAGAAGCGTTCTTCGAGCACGACGGAGTGCACGGCGACGAAGGCCGGATCCGCGAGCGGAATGACGGTCGGGCTTTTGCAGCCGGGGACGAGTTCTCTGATTTTCTGGAGAGCAGTCGATGGTGCATTGAACATGATGTACTTGTACTTCCGCGCCTCCTGCACTCCCTGAGCCCGCATGAGGAGATTTGTGCAGAGTGTTTTCTTCTGCAGTTTCATCCTAGGGTTCTGAATCAGTGCTGCCTGACACTTTGATACGGTATCGATTACTTTCAGGCGATTCGTCCGGAGTGTCGATCCGGTGGAGACGAGGTCGCAGATGGCATCCGCGATATCGAGGGTCGGAGCGATTTCCACGCTTCCCCGGAGGAGGACTTTTTCCGCACTGATACCACGATTTTTCAGAAATGCAGCGAGAGTCGCAGGATACGAAGTGGCGATTCGTTTTCCGTTCAGTGCTTCGACGGTGGTTATCGAAGAGCGTTCCTGTACGGCGATGCAGAGCGAGCAGAATCCGAAGGCGAGTGGCAGGAGGCGTTCCACTTGCAGATTTCGTTCATTGAGGACGTTACTTCCCACGATGCCGAGATCCGCCACTCCGTCCTGCACGTATTCCGGGATGTCATCATCGCGGATGAAGAGGATGTCCACGGGGAGATTGCGGCACTGGGTGAAGAGCCGGTCCTGGTATGTTTCGAATTCCAGCCCCATTTGTCGGAGGAGGTTTAGGGATCCCTCGGACAGTCGTCCGGATTTCTGGATGGCAATGCGGATGGTTTGCTGGGCCGGTGTTGAACGTACGGAGTTCATGAGACGGAGAAGGAAAATACAAAAAGCCCTCCTGCGGGGAGGGGATGAGGTCGAAGGGTTCAGATGTTCTTACGTTTTCGACGCCATACTCTTCCCGCGATGTGCAGCCGCGTGATGATGCCCTTTGGAAGCATGCACGAGGCTTTCGCTCGTATGATGGGAAGATCGCAGAAAACGCTGGTAACCGCCTTCGCCATCCTGGACGAAGCGGGCAACACGGGTGACGGTGGTGGTGCTCGCTCCGGTTTTCTCCATGATTACGCGATAGGTGGTTCCATTGGCCACAAGCTTGGCCACCTCCAGACGCTCACTCAGCGCTTTCAGCTCAGAAAGTGTGGCGACATCCCGGAGGAAGGAGGCCACCTGTTCTTCCGTTGTACATGCAGCCAGCGCAGCACAGAGGGACCTGAACCAGGGGTCCTTCTTCCACGTGCCTTCGGTGAACGTTTTCTTTGCCATGAGGTGGTGCTTGCGCCGCGTAGCTCGGATTCCACAGGAACGATTACCTGAAAAAAACGTGCGCCATCCAAGAATAGCGTGCGAGCGGAGTGGTGTCAATGTATTATCTCGATGATACGAACTGTTGCAAAAAATGCAACAGTTGAATCACGTTTCAGTTCACCTATGTTGTACACATTCTGAATGTTACGGGGATCATGGATTTGTCACATTTGAACAAAACCGAAAATCGACTCATCCTGCAGTAAAACATCGATTTGTGCAGAGCCGTTATTGGTTTTGTAAAAGATTGTGAGAGCGTGAACGGGATTTGGTTTATGAGAGGCCAAGAAAACGGTTCCACGGAGGTGTGGAACGGCATGATCATTGCCAAACTCTACAATGCTTATGGCAGCAATTTTTTGTCTTTATCCTCATTCACCGTCCTGTGTCTCCACAGCACCCAAATTGTATACACCCCGATGATCGTCCCAGAGCAAGACTTTCACACTATATTCGCTTTGAGAACGATTGACGCAGCAGGGTGCATGAAGTAGCGTGTATGTATTAGTGGCTTCGGCCTCCGAGGACTCCGCCAAAAGCGGGGTCCGATTTTTGTAAATAGCCTCGAACTCGCTGGTTGACTCGCAGAAATTCATCGTCGGAGATCATGCCGATTTTTCGCAGAAGTCTTTTGCTGCTTATCGTGCGTAGTTGAGATATGCAGGCGTAGGAAACGCCTTTGGAGTGGGTGATGCTCTGGAAATGAATACCGGGATGCTCTTTCGACGTGAGTGGCAGCACCCAAAGCATGAGTCCGTTGAATTTCCTAAGAATGAGAACCGGGCGTTCAAAGTGTTCATTCTTTCCGTCAGTCTCCACGCCGATATTGATTCCCATCGCGCACCACCAGACTTCACGTTCGTGGAAGAACAATGTCGTGTCGATAATGCGCTCATTCATCTTCTTTTTGAGTGCATTCCATTGGTCGAAGGGTTTTCCCATAGTGGGAGGAAAAATGATTGAGCGATACAACAAAAAATAATTGTGGATTGCTTGTGGTCGTGATGGAAGAGTGGATTGTTGTACACCTACTCCTATTCGCCGGACTTTGTACTGAGTGTCTTATGCCTCCACAGTACCCAAATCGTATACACCCCGATGATCGTCCCGATGGGGAAGTCGACTAGGCTCAGGATACCGAAGGTCATGAGCAGTTTGCGTGCCCAAGACTGCATCTTCAGGAGGGCGAGTCCGGCGATCAAAGAGAAGATAGAGGCGATGGTCGCTACACCTAGCATCCATGATCCCAATCCAGCTTCGATGAGGAGCCTCTGCATTTCGGGGCTGTAGGCATAGGGTCCTTTTCCGTAGATCATGTAGATGAAGACGCTACAAGCAATGACGCCGATCACTCCGATAACGGTGTAGAGCCAGCCGAGGATGCGGAGGTGGAGAGGCATGGACAGAGAGTACAGGAGTACGAGAATACGAGGATAGCAGACAACACTAACCGGGATGATTCATTCTTTTCCTCGTGCTCTCGTATTCTTGTATTCCCGTATTCCAATTGCGCTTTACCTTTTCGCAAATCCATTTCCCATTCCATAGGCTTTCTCGTTTCTCTTCTCCAGAACTTATGAGAGAATCACCCCCTTTGCCCAGTCGGGTTCATTCGGAATTCTCCGCGAAATCTTCCGTTGACCCGACGACGATGCATCAATATCTTGTGTCTTTGTCGGAGGACATACACAACATCCTGTGTTCCTCACGCTTTCTTCACATCCCCCATGAACCCTATTCCGCTCTCTTCTTCTCCCGGATCCACGATTCCTTCGACTGGTCTCCGTCGCAATGGAGGTTTGTCGATTCCGCGTGTCTTCACGACCCCCGGGAGTGATCCTCTGGAGGAGGTGAAGTATGAGAAGCGAACGAGTCGGATCAAGAATACCGACGGGTCGATTGTCTTTGAAATGGAGGGCGCAGAGATTCCCGCCGATTGGAGCCAGATGGCGACCGATATCATGGTGAGCAAGTACTTCCGCCGCGCGGGTGTTCCTCAGACCGATGCGCAGGGCAATCTCCTGCATGATGCCGAGGGGAAGGTGGTGACAGGTCCGGAAAAGAGTGCCCGTCAGGTCGTTCGTCGTCTTGCAGGCTGCTGGCGGCACTGGGGTGAGCAGGAAGGCTACTTCGAAACGATGCAGGACGCGCAGGCCTTCGAGGACGAGCTCTCCTACATGCTCATTCATCAGATGGCGGCGCCCAATAGTCCTCAGTGGTTCAATACCGGTCTCCACTATGCGTATGGCATCACGGGACCTTCCCAGGGTCACTGGTACTGCGATCCCAAGACCGGAGAGGTCCATCAGAGCGAGGACAGCTACACCCACCCCCAGCCTCACGCCTGCTTCATCCTGTCGGTGGCCGATGACATGGTGAATCCGGGCGGGATCATGGATCTGTGGGTGCGCGAAGCTCGCTTGTTTAAATATGGATCGGGAACGGGCACCAATTTCAGCAAATTGCGCGGTGGCAAGGAGCCACTCTCGGGCGGCGGGATGAGCTCCGGGCTCATGAGTTTCCTCAAGATCGGCGATCGCGCTGCTGGAGCCATCAAGTCTGGCGGAACCACGCGCAGAGCGGCCAAGATGGTCTGCCTGGATCTCGATCATCCGGATATCGTGGAATTCATCGAGTGGAAGTCCAAAGAGGAGAAGAAGGTCGCGGCGCTCGCCGATGCGGGCTACTCCACGGACTTCAACGAGGAGGCGTACCAGACGGTGTCCGGTCAGAACTCCAACAATTCCGTTCGCGTTCCCCAGGCCTTTTTCGAAGCTGTAGAGAACGATGGTGATTGGCCGTTGTATTATAGGACGGAGCTTCGGAAGGCTGAGAAGGAAGAGCGAGCCGCAGCACCCTGCAAGACGCTCCGTGCCCGCGAGCTCTGGGACAAGATCGGGTTTGCCGCATGGGCCTGCGCCGATCCGGGGGTCCAGTACGATACGACGATCAACGAATGGCACACCTGTCCCGCCGATGGCCGTATCAATGCCAGTAATCCCTGCAGCGAGTACATGTTCCTGGACAATACCGCCTGCAACCTCGCATCGATCAATCTCCTGAAGTTCCTGGACAGTGATTCCGGTCGCTTCGATATCGCATCGTTCCAGCACGCCGTGCGTCTTTGGACGATTGTCCTCGAAATTTCTGTGCTCATGGCGCAGTTTCCGAGTAAGGAAATCGCGGAGCTCAGTTACCGGTTCCGCACACTTGGACTTGGTCACGCCAATATCGGTGCGATGCTCATTCGTATGGGCATTCCGTACGATTCCAACAGAGCGCGCGCCCTCGCCGGGACCATCACCGCGATCATGACCGGGGAGTCGTATGCCACGTCCGCCGAGATGTCCGGGAAGCTCGGGTCGTTTGAAGGATTCGAGAAGAACCGCGCCTCCATGCTCCGCGTCATCCGCAACCACCGTCGCGCCGTCTACGATGCTCCTGCACGGGAATACGAAGAGCTGTCGGTTCTGCCTGTCGGTATTGATCAGCACACCGCTCCTCCCGATCTCTTGGCAGCAGCCAAGGAGTGCTGGGATCGGGCTCTGGCACAGGGGGAAGCTTCGGGTTTCCGCAACGCTCAGACTACGGTGATCGCACCTACCGGAACGATTGGTTTACTCATGGATTGCGATACCACGGGCATCGAACCCGATTTCGCCGTCGTAAAATTCAAGAAGCTCGCCGGTGGCGGGTACATGAAGATCGTTAACCAATCCGTGGAGCCGGCCATGCGCAGTCTCGCGTACACCGAGGATCAGATCCGCGACATCATGCGCTATGTCCTTGGTTCTCTCAGTCTGGAGGGCGCACCGTACGTCAATCGCGAGACCCTCAGGAAGAAAGGCTTTACCGAAGAGGACATCGCGACCGTGGAGAACAATCTTCCCCGTTCCTTCGACATCCGTTCCGCCTTCACCAAGTGGACGCTCCCACCAGAAGCCCTCACTCGTTTGGGCTTTCCTCCGCAGCGCACAGAAGATCCTTCCTTTGATCTTCTTGCCGCTCTGGGATTCACCGACGAGCAGATCGAGCTGGCCAATGTGCAGATCTGCGGGCACATGACCACGGAAGGTGCGCCGCATCTCAACCCCGATCATCTGCCGGTCTTCGACTGTGCCAGTCGCTGCGGCAAAGAAGGCAAGCGCTCCATCTCCGCCGAAGGACACATTCGCATGATGGCGGCGATCCAGCCCTTCATCTCGGGAGCCATTTCCAAGACCATCAATCTCCCGCACGAGGCCACGGTGGAGGATATCAAGAGTGCCTACCTCCTCAGCTGGAAGCTCGGGACCAAGGCCAATGCGCTCTACCGCGACGGCTGCAAGCTGAGCCAGGTACTCTCAGGCAAGTCCGACAAAAAGAAGAAGAACGTGGAGGAGACCGTCGTCCAGAAAGAGCCGGAAATCCGGATCGTCGAGAAGATCGTCCTCAAGGAGCTTCCCCGCCGTCGTAAGCTCCCCGATGAGCGCCCGTCGCTCACGCACAAATTCTCCGTTGCCGGTCACGAGGGCTACGTCCACGTCGGTCTCTATGCTGACGGCAAGCCCGGTGAGATCTTCATCAAGATGAGCAAGGAAGGCTCCACGCTCTCCGGCGTGATGGACACGCTCGCATTGAGTTTATCCATGAACCTGCAGTACGGAGTGCCGCTGGAAGTCCTCTGTGAAAAGCTCGTCCGTACACGCTTCGAACCGATGGGGATGACAACGAACAAGGAGATTCCGATGGTGAAGAGCTTGATGGATTACCTCGGCCGCTGGCTCGCGCTCAAGTTCCTCGATCGGGAGAGCGCCAAGCGCTTCCACAACGGTGAGCTCGTGGACCTCGCCTACAGCGAGGGATCGCGCAGCAAAGATGCCTTCGCCATGTCCCTCCCGGTGGTCGATGAAGGCTCCCAGGCTCCGGCGGATTTCGGACAGGTTCTGGAAATGAAGAACCATGCGGAGCTGGAGGAAGCCGAAGCTGCGATAGATTCCGTCGCCGATAAGATCGCCAAGGCTCGTCAGCAGGGATTCACGGGTTCGCTCTGCAGCGGGTGTGGCAGTGTGCGCGTGAAGGCGAATGGATCGTGCGAGGTGTGTTTGGATTGTGGGACGACGTCGGGTTGTAGTTAGTGTGCTATCCTGAGCGGAGTCGAAGGATGGCATATTTGCTGTTGTTTCAGCACGATGTTATATGTGCTGGATCACATGATTATTGGGTGGGGGATGATACGAGTCTTGTTGTGCGCTGCATCCCGCGTGTACCCCTATCCCCGTCCCTTTCCCCGGCCGGGGAAGGGTGACGTTGAATGAGCTCTTCCGAAATGAGGCAGTTTTCCAATGAAACAAACACAAAAACACATACAGTTCCCTTCCCCCCGCGGGTGGAAGGGTTAGGGATAGGGGAAAACAAGCAGAGTATCCACAAAACTAAAAACATACCTATGAATGGAGAAAAGAGAATCACTTTCCCCACTCAATAATCATGTGATCCTATGTGATTATTATGCAAGATAATAGACACCTGTGAAGCATCGAAGAACCCGAAAATGTTCTATAATGATAAGAAGAATTTCTCAAACACACATTCATGTCCGATTCCCCGGAAATGGCCGGCAAACCTGCGGATAATCCCGTAGAACGAGAGACCATCAGGAGTTTGGCGGACGCGAAGAAAGAGGCTGAATATCATTTTCAGGAATTGATCGAAGAGCTGAAAAAGCGCTACAAGGATATTGATGATCTGAAGGCTAAGAACGGGATGGTGTCCTTCCGTTACAAGGATCGTGCGATGGAAGCGCGATTGATCCGGGGTTCAGAATTCTCGGAACTGCGCATCGAGGGCAACATCATCGATTGTTCGGCGAAGCCCATCACCGTGCACACGTTCGAGACGATCGTGAAGAATGCGGTTCTTGCGATCGATCAAATCGCACCCTACAGCGTGAAGAATGGGAAAATCACGAGTGTTCTTCTACGTTCCGAAGACGGATATCGTTTTGGCTGCACACTTCCGTACGACGGGAAAGACCAGGAATTCGTTGTGACACCGCACGATGCTTATCGCATCAAGGAGCCTTTCGGCTATCTCTTCACCGAAGAAGATGAGCGCAAATGCGACATACTGAAAGAGCGGGCGAAAACACTTCGGAAAGAGCGCGCAGTAATGAACCCTCCGGATTTCTCCTTTCTGCCTGAGTGGTATCGACGTCCTGCACACACAGGCTGGGAAATCAAGGCGGGAGAGCACATCCGAGAGTGTACGCGAGAGATCGAGAGATTGGAGCAGAAGAAGAATATTCGCCTCCTCATTCACAGCGGAGGAGTTGTCGTAAAAGAGGAGATGAAGCCGCAGGAGAAAGGTGAGATCGTGAGGACGTGTACCGATGGAGAGGCAGAGATTACAGAAAAATGTGTTCTGGACAGGAATTCCATTCCGTACCTCCGAAGTCGTGAAAAGCGCGAGAAAGCTTCGAAGAAGAGCTCAGAGACACTCTATGACGTGCGGGGCAGTGAACAGCGATTGACGAGCACTGAGGGGGAGAAGAGAACCGAAGATTACTTCATTGATGGAAAGGCAGTCATGAGGAGATATTTGGAGATGGGAAATTTCTGGTTTGATCCAAAGCGCACCCACTTTGCTTTCGTGCAAGAAGATGGCTCAGTGGAATATCGCTCTCCTTTCACCGGATTGCTCGAAGCGAGCGCAGCAGCAGAGAAAGCGATCAAGGATCTCGATGACAATCGCATTTCTTCAAACGGGGATTACAAAACATACGAGAAAAATCTCTCAGATCTCATTGAGGGTCAGCGAAAGCAGCTCAGACCTATTGCTGAGCGTGCCGCAGATGGCATGATAGCGCTTCTGAAGACACCGCAAGAGTACGATCTCTTCGAAGAGCTCTACATGCTTCCAGCTCTACCCGAAGAGTGGGATCGTGATGGCTTTCAGCCAATCAATTACATGAAATATGTCATGCTCGAACGGATGCGCAAGCATGGGGAGAAGCTCCATGGTATAGATGGCATGGTGGAGATATGGCGAGCGCAACGGGAGGGCGCACCGCATAATTCCACATTTGCGTTCGAGAATAGAGCCTACGATGCGCATTACAATGAAAAGATTCTGAGTATGAAGGTTATTGGGGAAAAATTGCCGATACTCCTTCGTGAGCTCGATGTCCTTCCGCCGAGTCTGTATCAGACGATGCCGGGAATTCGTTATATTCCACTGAAAGATATCTCGGGAAAACATTCGGACGGTGCCGGCGGATTCTATTCCATGGCGGACAATCAGATATTTCTGGCGAATACAGATTCAGCAACAGTACGCCATGAGTACGCTCATCATGTCACCATTGCCTCGCATGCATTTCAAGCGTCATCTGGAATCAACGAATGGGGTAATAGGCCTTCAGATAAAGCACAGGACTGGAAAAGGCAATTTCATGGTAAGCAAAGCAGATATACAGAGAATTGGAAGCATGAGAACTTTTCTCAGGATGATGGATTAGTGTTTGCGCAACAGTATGGAATGTGGAATGCGACTGAAGATCAAGCCACGACATGGGAATCATTTTCTACGGAGTATCGCAATGTAGATTTTACCAAGAGGTCAGGTGAAGGAACTGTCCTGGGTTTGAAAATTCAGAAGGTCAATCGCCTCTATTATCTCGCTTCTCTTGGGAGATGGGATGCCGGGGCGGTTGCCGAGTTGACTTCGGGCCGTCTCGAGCGGCGAGGTCGTCAGTATTGGGAAGAACGGGAACAGAGAGGGGATTTCCAGACCCCCGAATGTCAACGACTGAAGGCTATGGTCGAATGCTTTGAGTTTATGAAGAGTCGAGAAGTAGTGGTCAAGAGTCTGGAAGATGCGAAGGAATATGCAGCATTGATCGATATCTTTCAGATTGCCATCGAAGGGATGCAGGAGGGGAAAACATACCATCCTCTGGCTCTCACATTCTTCGAAGGATACCCGGAGGGTCGTCATCCTCAGGGCAATCCGTATTTCTTCGGTTTCTACGATGCTCTCAGGAGCTACTGTTCCAAGGATGCAGGCAACAATCCATCGGTCATGACGCGCATGTTCGAGAAGAGATTGGAGTTGCTTCCGGAGATTGACCAGGAGCCCTCCCACTACGACGATCTCATCACCCGCTATCATTCGGAAGGGAATGTGGATAAGGTCCTGGAGACGTATGCGAGAGCTGAAAGGGCATTTCCAAGAGATACAACGTTCCTCCATACCGAAGCGGAATTCTTATCGAAGCTTCGAAAGACAGAAACTGATTCGATTCGAAAACAGGCATTCCTCCAGCAGGAGAAGTCTGCACGCGAGCGTATCTACAATGTCACGCATGATATCGACCACCTCCATGAACTTGCAGCGATTGATTGGGGAGAGGGAAAGATCGATGTGGCGATTGCACGATATGAGCCACTATTTCATAGCTCCGGGAATATCTTGAGTTTCATACGCTCACTGCCAAATCAGCAATCAGCAGCGCACTTGGCACTGCGGGAGTATTTCCTGGGACACCCGGAAGAGCGGAAAGCTCTAAAGGGCTATCAGATATCGTGTCTCAGAAGTGAGGAAGGAAAGGACTTCATTGCAGACCTCTATCGCGCGCTCGTGGAAAAGTATCCGGATGATAGCAATGTCGCTGTATTGCAGGCGGTATGTTACCAAGCTCTGGGTGAACCGGAACGTGCACTCGAAGTCAGCGAAAAAGTGAATATTGAACTTCTCGATAACGATGTCATACAGGAGTATGCGGAGTTGTATGCGCAAATCGCAAAGACGGATGGAGTTACTCCTGAGCTGCGTACGCAATATCTTGCGAGGGTCATGGCAGCACGGAGGGTCATCTTTGAACGGGAACCGACGATCCATCATGGTTACAACTATGTCGAAGTCTGCCCCCCTGAGAAGGCTCTTGAGGCAGCGAAAGAGGTTGTAGGACAACCATCCTGTAAGCAGGAGTTTGAAAAGTATGTCGAGGCTGATAAGAGCCTTAAAGCAAATACATTATTTTGGTTGAATGAACGATTAGTTCATAACCGTGGCACTCCAGAGTTTAATCAAATTTTTGATTATTCTTCACTACTTCGGAGATTGGATTCTGAGAAGCAGAATAAGAGCAAAGACTAACTACTCCACTCTATGTCCTCCTGGCTCGACAATTTCTCCTCACCGGAAATTCGGCGCTTCAAAGAACGCTTCCACATGTCGGAAGCGAATTATGAAAAGATACGTGAAAAGGTGAAGGGTCCGGAGGATCTGGAGAAGGAATTGGCTCACAACGCCTTGCTCGCCGAGCTGAAGTTCGCCTTGGATTCCGAGCCGGCCATGAAGAAGGCGCTCCAGGATCGGGTGAAGGAAGATATCAAGGAGAGCGGGCTCGACGCGGTATTGGACGATACCAGCGAATTGACCACGGATGCGAAGATTGCCGTGGTATCGGGGAAGTTCGTTCTCACGATTTCGGCCAATGCGACGACACACGAGGACCAGATCATGGTGATGCCGGAGGGAAATGTGACGGATAAGCTCCCGGTGAAGCCTGCATTCAGCGAGCAGTATTTATCGCAGTTTCAAAAGGCAGTGTAGAAATTTCTGATTGATTTTTGCCATAGTTCGATGCTTCGTCCCGGCTCAGCACAGGCTGGCTCACTATGACAAAAATCACATCGACAGGAACAAAACGCCGAAGGCACAGATGAAGAGAAACACACGCATGAGGCTGCGCAGCCTACGACAACCCCCATACTGATTTCAAGAGCAAATGGAAAAAGAGCCCTTGATGCAGCAGAGAAAGATGAACACAATATTACTTCACCCTTCGACCCTGCTCAGGGTCAGCTGCCGAGGACTTTGCAGAGTTTAAGGCGGAGAACACCGAAAGATCGTCATCCGGTGCCATTTTGTTTGTGATTTCCTTCCCGCATTTAAGGCACCGGTGGACGATCATCCAGCCCTTGGCTCCGCGGTGATCGACACCCACGGGTTTCATGAGACTTAGGCAGTTCGATAATCGGTCGCCGGGACCTTTATCGTCGACATGCTTCGAGTACAGGCAATTCGGACAATGATTCCTACAGGAGCCATGTTCGATAATCTTTACGGTCTTGCCGCAGTGTTCACAGGTGAAGGGTTCTTGGCGGGGGAGGAACATTAGAGTGATCTTTGCAGACGGAATATTCTTCCGGAAAGTAGCGAACCAACTCCACTAAAAGGAGTATCAATCACAATAGCACTTTTATCTTTCATATTTACTCGCATCTTTTCTTCTCCCGTTGGATTCTGAGCGACTATCGTTCCTTCATAGTCGGCTGTTGGAGTACAAGTGATTAAATAATCGATTGGGAATACAGCTCTTACTTCCTGCAGAAGCCGTTCCAGATTCAGTTGAGAAGTATTAGCGGATGTTTCAGGCTTTTTGAAGATTCCCTCATCGGGAGTTACGGTCAGATGTGTATCGGGTCTCATGCGAAAAGATTGGAAAAGTATTCATACATTAAATCGAAAATGCATCACATCGCCATCAGAAACGACATATTCTTTTCCTTCCGCCCGCATTTTGCCGGCCTCCTTCGCTTTGAGTTCGCCGCCTAAGGTGATGTAGTCGTTGTACGCGATCGTTTCCGCCCGGATGAAGCCTTTCTCGAAGTCTGTATGGATCACACCGGCGGCCTGCGGGGCGCGGGAATTCTTGCGCACGTTCCAGGCCCGTACTTCTTCGGGTCCTGCCGTGAGGAAAGTGATGTAGCCCAAAGCTTCGTAGGCAGCGTGGATCAGTCTCGTGAGACCAGAATCCGTCACCTTGAGCTCAGTGAGGAATGCGGCGGCATCTTCCGCCGAAAGATCCTGGAGGTCTTCTTCGATTTTGGCGGAAATGGTGATGAGCTGCGCGGAGGAGGGGAGTCGGAGTTGTTCCTTCGCTGTCTCAATGGAAAGACTGCCGAGCTCCGATTCCCCGACGTTGGCGGCGTAGATGATGGGCTTGCGGGTGAGGAGCTGAAATCCCTTGGCGATGGCTTCTTCTTCGGCATTCAGAAGCTGTACCTCGATGGCGAGCTTTCCTTCCCTCAGTGCGGGGATGAGCTTCTCGAGGACTGCAGCTTCCTTCGCCATTTCTTTGTCTCCTGTGCGTGCTGCATTCGCCACTTTGCCGTGCCGTCGCTCGAGCGTATCGAGATCGGCGATGCAGAGCTCCGTCTCCACTGTTTCCCGATCGCGCGCGGGATCCACAGAGCCTTCCACATGGATCACATCTCCGGGAAAGAGGCGCACCACTTCGCACAGCGCATCCACTTCGCGGATCGCCGCGAGGAATTTATTTCCCAACCCTTCACCCTTGCTCGCGCCACGGACCAAACCAGCGATATCCACGAATTCGATAGCTGCGGGGATGATCTTCTTGGGATGGACGATCTCGGAAAGTTTCTGGAGACGAACGTCCGGAACCTCCACGATGCCGACGTTGGGCTCGATGGTGCAGAAGGGATAGTTGGCAGCCTGTGCTCCGCGCGTCCGGGTGAGGGCATTGAAGAGCGTGGACTTGCCGACGTTGGGGAGGCCGATAATTCCGATTTGAAGTGGCATAAATATTTTTCTTGAGCGCGGGTTTCTACCCGCATGATTGAGATGGAAGGCAGGAACGAGAGGAAGAGCAGGAAGGGCAGGAAGGAAATATCTCATCATCTACACGGGATGCTTCCTGCAGGACAAGAACGATCTTTGATGCGTGATTATTGTGATATCGAAGCCAAATGTCCAAGGGAATATCAGCGCGATGAGCCATTGACATATATTAAAAAATGTCTATTATAACTTCTCTATGCGACGTTTAGCCTTTCTCACCGCCACCGTTCTCCTCACGAGCGCCGTCGCTCCTGTATTCGCTGCGTCATTCCCGGATACTCCCGGCACGCCCTATCAGGATGCCTTCGCGTATCTCTCGGATCGCAATATCATCGCTGGATATCCCGATGGATACGGTCGACCCGAGAACCCGCTCAACCGAGCCGAGGCGCTGAAAGTGGTCATCAATCTGGACAAGACAACGGCGGATCGCGCAGTGTGGTATCAGTCACATCTGCCGTCGATGTCCCTCTTCTCCGATGTGGATCAGAGCGGGTGGTATGCGCCGTACATCGAGACGGCCTTCGAGCGCGGGATTGTCACCGGCTATCCCGATGGCTCCTTTCGTCCCGGTCAGTATCTCACAGTAGAAGAAGCCGTTGCACTCCTGATGCGTCTGACGGGCGATGACAAGAAGACGACCACCGATCCGGCTGATCTTTCTCCGTACATCGAAAATCAGAGCAATGCGTGGTTCACCTCACCGATCAACGCCGCCATCCGTCGCAATCTCGTCATGCACCGTGGATTCCTCCGTCTCGGCAGCGCGATCACCCGCGGCCAGTTCTTCGATATTGCCTATCGCATGCATGTGGTCCGTTCCACGAACGTTGCTTCCTATACCGGTTCTGAGCCTTCCG
>Ga0194063_10000384_pt1 | contig 32710 bp, 34 predicted proteins | sample SepL3720m_MetaG_FD_155459 | JGI IMG/M metagenome (GOLD analysis project Ga0194063, IMG submission 155459) | Anoxic zone freshwater microbial communities from boreal shield lake in IISD Experimental Lakes Area, Ontario, Canada - Sep2016-L373-20m | ecosystem: Environmental > Aquatic > Freshwater...
CAGGGGGAGCGACACCCGGACGCTGTTGTCCTGCTCATCTATGTGACCTGCCCGATCCGCCTCAAACCGGTTGCGTCACAAAGTCGATCAGTTCTTCGACCCGGCCGATGAGTTCGGGTTCCAGGTCGGTCCAATCTCGCACCGAACCACGGATTCGTGCCCACGCCGTGGCGATATCGGCCTGATTGCGGTACGGCCAGCCCAGCGCCGCACAGATGCCGTGCTTCCACTCGATATCGCGCGGCACCATCGGCCACGCCGCCAGTCCCACCCGCGCAGGCTTGACCGCCTGCCAGATGTCGACATACGGGTGACCGACAACGAGTGTGTGTTCCCCGCCCGGCCCGCGACGGACCGTCTCGGCGATCCGCGCCTCCTTGGAACCGGGAACCAGATGATCAACCAGCACACCGAGGCGTCGGCGCGGTCCGGGGCCGAAGTCACGCACGATGTCGGCCAGATCGTCGACACCGCCGAGGTACTCGACCACGACACCTTCGACGCGGAGGTCATCACCCCACACCTGCTCGACAAGTTCGGCATCGTGGCGGCCTTCGACATAGATCCGGCCGGCCAGTGCCACCCGGGCGCGCGCGTCGGAGACCTTCACCGATCCCGACGCCGTGCGGGTAACAGCCGGACCGTGGCGCAGTGGCGCGGTCAGGATTACCGGGCGACCCTCGAGGAGAAACCCGGGCCCCAGCGGGAACACCCGATTGCGCCCGCGACGGTCCTGCAGTTCGACGCGGCAGCCTTCAATACGCACCACGGCACCGACGAATCCTGATTGCGGATCCTCGACCACCATCCCGATCTCAGCGCAGCGCTCCACTGAACGTACTTTGCGGTTGTTATGCGGATCATTGGCGAGCACATCGGAGCCATAACGGTCAGCCACCCGGTGATCGTAGGGAGCTTTCGCGGTATTGCCGCGTAACTGCGCGGCGGGTCGTCAGCCGCGGAAAAGACTCCGGAGTGTGTCGGTGAGTTCGGATTCCGCCAGGACGACCACCTCATCGCCGGCCCGAAGTTCAGTATCGGCGCGGACCGGCACCAACCCACTGGCACGGACGACGATGCTCACCCAGATATCGCCGGCTTGTTCGCTGAGGCTCTCGACCGTCGTGCCGTCGGCGGCGGATCCGGTGCCGACGGTCAATCGGTGCACACCTTCGGGTTCATCGCGTAACCGCACCCCGACGGTCCACGGTTCCGGGGCGGTCATCCGCATCGGAACTTTCAGCGCACGCGCCAGCGCCGGCACCGAGCTTCCCTGGACACCCACCGAGAGCGCGACGACAACCACCACGATCCCGTAGAGGCGCTCGGCCTGCGGAACATGGGCCGCGCGCAGAAACTCGCCGAGCAGAATCGGAACCGCACCCTTGAGCCCGGCGCTGAGGATGAAGATCCGCTCGCCTGCCCGCAGCCGCACTGGGATCAGACACGCGCCCACCGCCAATGGCCGAACCAGCAGCGTCAACAGGACGAAAAGAACCACCCCGGGGATCCACACATCGGCGTGGGCGATCACGCGCAGGTCAACCGTCAGACCCAGAACGGCGAAGACGACGATCTCAGCCAGCCCTGCCAGCGCCGTATGGAAGCGCTCGATCTCGGCCTTATAGGGCGCATGTGCATCCCCGATGATGATTCCCGCGACGAAGACGGCGAGAAACCCGGAGCCGTGCGCGAGCGTCGCGAGGCCATAGAGCATCAGGGCAACCGCGAGCGTTCGCAGCGGATACAACCCCTCGCTGGGCAATGGCACCCGGCGGATGAACACCAGCAGTGCGCGGCCACCCGCCACGCCGATCGCGCCGCCGATCAGCATCTGCAGTACGAATTCGGTTCCGACAGTGGCGAATCCGGCGGTACTCAGACCGCCGGCTGCGATCAACGGGATCATCAACGCGATACCGACCGGATCGTTCGCGCCGGACTCGCCCTCCAAAATGGTGCCGCTGGGTCCGGTGATCTCACGCTTACCCAGGACGGAGAACACCACCGCGGGATCGGTCGGCGCAACCGCAGTCGCCACCAGAAGCGCTAGGTACCAGTCGATTCCGAACAGCACATGCAACACGACTGCGGCCCCGGCGGCGGTGAGGAACGTTCCCGCCACACCGACGGTCATGATCGGCACCGCTGCGGCCCGGAATCTGCGCCACCCGATGTGCATGCCGCCGTCAAAGAGCACCAGTACCAGGGCGACGGTAATGATGCGGACCACCGTCGATTCCGGCGGCGCCGACAACGCCGGGATCACGGCGGTCGCCAATGCCGCCCCGGCCAGCACCAGTAGCGGCGCCGGAATTTTGACCCGCTCGGTGAGTCGATTCGCCATCACCGCCACCAGGCCGACCGCGCTGGCGAACAGGATGATCAGTCCGTAGTGGTTGATATCCTCGATCACGGCTGCTCACCACCTCGTCGCTGGTCTTGTGGACGTCCGGAGACGGCACCGACCGCCGCTACCTGTTCACGGAATACGCTATCCGGAATCGGACGCCTAGCACCCGGCAGGAGGACATATGCGCGATCCGCGCTACGACATCCTCTTCGAGCCGGTACAGATCGGCCCGGTGACGGCACGTAACCGCTTCTACCAGGTACCGCACTGCAACGGCATGGGCTACCGGGATCCCTCCGGCGAGGCCTACATGCGCCGGGTGAAGGCCGAAGGAGGTTGGGCCGTGGTCTGCACCGAACAGGTTGAGATCCACCCCACGTCCGATATCGGGCCGTTCATCGAACTGCGGATCTGGGACGAGCAGGATCTGCCCGGGCTGGCCCGGATCGCCGACATGATTCACCAGGGCGGCGCGCTGGCCGGTATCGAACTCGCCCACAACGGGCTCAACAGTCCGAACCTGATCAGTCGCGAAGTCCCACTTGCTCCGCAGCACCTTCCCGTCGTGTCCTGGTATTACGACCCGGTGCAGGCGCGGGCGATGACCAAGTCCGATATCGCCGATATGCGCCGGTGGCACCGCGACGCGGTTCGCCGCTCCATCGACGTCGGTTACGACATCGTCTACGCCTACGCCGGACACGCCATGGGCGGCCTGCACCACTTCCTGTCGCGGCGGTACAACAACCGCACCGACGAATACGGCGGCAGCCTGACCAACCGGGTCCGATTCCTGCGCGAGGTACTCGAAGACGCCCGCGAGGAGGCGGATGGGAAAGCAGCTATCGCCTGCCGTATCACCGTCGACGAACTCCTCGGCGATGACGGCATCACCCGTGCCGAGATCGAGGACGTGATCGGCATGATCGGCGAACACCCCGATCTGTGGGACTTCGTCCTGGGCAGCTGGGAGGACGACTCGGTGACCTCCCGCTTCGGACCGGAAGCCGGCCAGGAACCCTATGTGCGCGGGCTCAAGGCACTGACCACCAAACCCGTTGTCGGAGTTGGCCGTTTCACCTCGCCCGACATGATGGTGCATCAGATCACAAGCGGCGTGATGGATCTGATCGGTGCCGCCCGGCCCTCAATCGCCGACCCCTTCCTGCCCAGCAAGATCGAACGTGGTGACCTCGAGGACATCCGCGAGTGCATCGGCTGCAATATCTGCGTCTCAGGTGACTTCACCCAGTCCCCCATTCGATGCACCCAGAACCCCACCATGGGTGAGGAGTTCCGGCGCGGCTGGCACCCGGAACACATCCGCGCCAAGACTTCCGACGCTCACGTCCTGGTGGTCGGTGCCGGCCCGGCCGGACTGGAATCCGCTCGCGCACTGGGCCGCCGCGGCTACACCGTGAGTCTGGCTGAGGCCACCCGCGCGGTGGGCGGACGAGTGCGACGTGAATCCACCCTGCCCGGACTGTCGGCGTGGATCCGGGTGGTGGACTACCGCGTGCAGCAGATCGCCAAGCTCGACAATGTGGATCTGTTCCTGCAGAGCGAGATGACCGTCGACGACATCATCGGTAACGATTTCCACCACGTTCTCATCGCCACCGGGTCGCACTGGCGCGGTGACGGTGTCGGCCGCTGGCACACCCACCCGATCGAGATCGCCGAGAACACCGACGTGCTCAACCCCGACAGCATCATGGCGGGTGCGCGACCACGCGGTAACCGCGTCGTGGTCTTCGATGACGACCACTACTACCTGGGCGGGGTGGTAGCTGAACTGCTGGCCGCCGAAGGGTTTGACGTCACGCTGCTCACTCCGGCACCGCACGTTTCGCAGTGGACCGTCAACACCTTGGAAGTGCAGCGGATCCGCGCACGGATCATCCGCGCCGGGATCACCGTGCACACCAACACCGCGCTCACCCGCATCGGTGCCGACGGTGTCGGCACCGCGTGTGTCTTCACCGGCGACGAAGGCCGCATCGAAGCCGACTCAGTGGTGCTGGTGACCGCGCGCCTTCCGGAGAACGCCCTCTACGACGCACTCATGGCGCGCGAAGCGAATTGGGAGTCAGCCGGTATCCGCAGTGTGCGGGCCGTCGGGGATGCGTGGGCACCCTCGACGATCGCCGCCGCGGTCTATGCCGGCCACCGCTACGCCGAGGAACTCGACGACCCATCGCCGCCGCCCGCGCGGCGCGAAGTTGCCCAATTGGCCAGGGAGGCACCGTGACAACCACAAGCGATCCCACCACTCTCGCCGACTGGACCCGCCACACCGATAGCGTCCGTCCCCGCGAGGGCATCTATATCGACGGCGAGTTCCGGGCGGCGCAGTCCGGATCCACTTTCGACTCTGTCAACCCGGCCACCGGCACGCTGCTCGCCGCGGTCGCCTCCGGCCAGGCGGGCGATGTCGATGCCGCGGTCCGCTCCTCCCGCCGCGCCTTCGAGTCCGGTGAGTGGTCACGCAGTTCGGTGGGCCACCGCCGCGAGGTGCTGCTGCGCCTGGCGGACTTGATCAACACCCACCGCGTCGAGTTGGCCCTGCTGGATTCCCTCGACATGGGCAAGCTCGTCACCGAGGCCTTCACCGTCGACGTGCCCTCAGCGGCAGGGCTTTTCACCTATTACGGCGAGGCACTGGACAAGATCAACGGCGAGATCGCACCCACCGATCCGGGTAGCCTCGCGCTGGTCACCCGGGAACCACTCGGCGTCGTCGGCGCCGTCACGCCGTGGAACTTCCCTCTCGACCTGGCGGTGTGGAAGGTCGCGCCCGCACTGGCCGCCGGTAACAGCGTCGTCCTCAAACCCTCCGAGCGCGCTCCGCTGTCGTCGCTGCGGTTGGCTGAACTGGCCACCGAGGCCGGTCTGCCGGCCGGCGTACTCAATGTCGTGCCCGGACTCGGCGACACCGCCGGTGCCGCAATCGGATTGCATCCCGATATCGACGTGGTGGCGTTCACCGGTTCCACCGCGACCGGTAAGCGTTTCCTGCGGTATGCGGGTGAGTCGAATATGAAGCAGGTCTGGCTCGAGTGCGGCGGTAAGAGTCCCAACGTGGTGTTCGCCGACGCCGATCTCGATCAGGCTCTGGACAAGGCGGTATTCGGCGCGTTCTACAACCAGGGTGCGGTGTGCTCGGCCAACTCCCGGTTGTTGATCGAGAAGTCGATCGCCGAGGAGTTCATCGCGGGCCTGGTGGAGCGCGTTGCCGCCGTACGCCCCGGCAATCCCCTGGACCCGGACGCCACCCTGGGCGCGATCGTGGACGAGGCCCACACTGATCACGTACTCGGATTCATCGACCGTGCCCGGGCGCACGGTGAGATCCGGATCGGTGGCAGACGCGGAAACGTTGACGGCCGTGGCTGTTTCATCGAGCCGACGGTGGTGACCGGTCTGGACTCGTCCGCCGAGTTGATCACCGAGGAGGTGTTCGGCCCCGTGGTGACCGTGCAGACGTTCGACGGCGAGGACGAGGCGATCCGGATGGCCAACGACACCGTCTACGGTCTGGCCGCCTCGGTGTGGACCACCGACCTGCGCCGGGCGCACACCGTGGCCGCAGCACTGCGCGCCGGCACCGTCTCGGTCAACACCGTCGACGCACTGAGCTCCCAGACCCCGTTCGGCGGGTTCAAAGGGTCCGGCTTCGGCCGCGATCTGTCGCTGCACGCCCTCGACAAATACACCGGACTGAAGACCACCTGGATCCAGCTGTGACCGAACAGACCGAGGTTCTCGTCGTCGGAGCGGGCCAGGCCGGGATCGCGATGAGCGAGCACCTGCGGGCGGCCGGTGTGCCGCACCTGGTGCTGGAACGTGATCGGATCGCCGAACGCTGGCGCTCCGAGCGATGGGATTCCCTGGTGGCCAACGGACCCGCCTGGCATGACCGGTTCCCGGGCCGGGAATTCCCGATCGACCCGGACGCATTCGCCACCAGGGAACAGGTGGTGGACTACTTCGTTAAGTACGCCGACGACATCGACGCCCCGATCCGCACCGGCGTCGAGGTGCGCGCGGTACGGAAGATCCACGGCAGCAAGCATTTTCATGTCGAAACCTCCGCGGGGCCACTCGAGGCCCGATACATCGTGGCCGCGACGGGCGCATTCCAGCAGCCGGTCATCCCGTCCCTGGTTCCCGAGACCGCCGGTATTACCCAGATCCATTCCAGCTCGTATCGCAATCCGCAGCAGCTTCCCGCCGGGGGCGTGCTTGTCGTCGGATCTGGATCATCCGGCGTCCAGATCGCCGACGAACTACAGCAGTCCGGCCGCGACGTCTATCTCGCAGTCGGTCCGCATGACCGGCCGCCACGGCGCTATCGCGGTCGCGACTTCTGCTGGTGGCTCGGCGTTCTCGGTAAGTGGGACGCGTCCGCTCCGCCGCAGGGCGCTGAACATGTCACCATCGCGGTCAGTGGAGTCGGTGGCGGCGAAACCGTGGACTTCCGGGCCCTGGCCGCGCGCGGCGTGACGCTCGTCGGCCTGGCAACGTCGTTCGACGCAGGCATCATGGCATTCGCGGCCGACCTCCGCGCCAACATCGCACACAGTGACGCGACCTACCTCGCCGTGCTGGACGAAGCCGATGCCTACCTGGCCCGGACCGGCCTGGAATTGCCCGAGGAACCACAGGCCCGTGTACTCGGCCCAGACCCCGACTGCCTGACGCACCCACTCCGCGAACTCGACCTCGGTGCGGCTGGAGTGACCTCGATCGTCTGGGCCACCGGATACGTATCCGATTATGGCTGGCTACAGGTCGACGCCTTCGACGAGAACGGCAGACCGAAACATTCCCGCGGCGTCTCGACCGAACCCGGCGTGTACTTCCTCGGTCTGCCCTGGCAGTCACGACGCGGATCAAGCTTCATCTGGGGTGTCTGGCATGACGCCAAGTACCTGGCTGACCAGATCGCGATCCAACGCGGCTACCTGGCATACCAAGCATTCGAGGCGGCCCGATGAACCCGAAACACCCCACCCATAAGCGGATTCGGCCCTTCAACACCCGCGCCACCTACCCCGAGCAGAATATCGACAACGACCTGTGTCAGGCCGTCGTTGCCGGCGGTGTGGTCTATCTCCGGGGCCAGATCGGACAGGATCTCGACACCCGCGAGTCGGTGGGCATCGGTAACGTCGAAGCACAGACCGAGAAGGCGATGGCCAATATCGCCATGCTGCTCGACGAAGCCGGTAGCTCGCTACGGGACATCGTCAAAGTCGTGGTGTACCTGACCGATATCAGCTACCGCGAAACGGTCTACCGGGTGATGGGCACGTGGCTCAAGGGCGTCTACCCCGTGTCGACCGGTCTGGTGGTCTCCGCACTCGCTCGCCCCGAATGGCTGGTGGAGATCGACGCCACCGCGGTGATCAGCGAGCCCACGCCATGACGTTCTCCCTCATCGCACGAGACCCGGCCACCGGAGCGTTCGGCATCGTGATCAGTTCATCAAGTCCGGCCGTCGCTGCCCGGTGCGCACATGCCCGGGCCGGCGTCGGCGTGGTCGCCTCCCAGAACGTCACCAACCCCGCCCTCGGTCCCCTGGTGCTCGATTCACTCGCTGTCGGCTCTAATGCCGACGCCGCGCTCAAAACCGCACTGGCACAGGAGAGGTTTCCCGATTACCGCCAGGTTGCCGTTGTCGATGCACATGGCACCACCGCCATCCATTCCGGCTCGCACAGCCTCGGCGTTCACACCCACGCCCAGGGCGATCAGGCGGTCGCGGCGGGAAACCTGCTTGCCGACGAGGGAGTCATCGGTGCCCTGATGGCCGGGTACGCCGATAGTGCCGCGGATGCGTTCGAGGAACGCCTGATCGACGGTCTGCACGCCGCACTGGCCGCCGGCGGCGAGGCAGGCCCGGTGCATTCCGCGGGCCTACTCGTCGCCGACGACGTTCCCTGGCCAGTGACCGACCTGCGCGTCGACTACTCCGAGGATCCGATCGGCGACCTCGTCGCGCTATGGGAACTGTGGCAGCCACAGAAGACCGACTACCGGGTGCGCGGGGTCGATCCGACCCGGGCACCGTCGTACGGCGTAGCGGGCGACCTGTGAGTATCGACGATGCGATCGCCGCGGGTGTTGCCGCGGCACACCCCAGGCTCATCGCCCTGTCCCGCGACCTCTACGACCATCCTGAAATCGCCTGGGAGGAAGTGCGTTCCGCACGGCGGGTAGCGGAAGAATTGTCGGACAACGGTTTTGACATCACGGAGAAGTACTGCGGCCTGGACACCGCGTTCGCCGCCCGGATCGGCAGCGGCGATCTGCATATCGCGCTGTGCGCCGAATACGACGCGCTGCCCGGCCTCGGGCATGCCTGCGGCCACAACCTGATTGCGGCCATCAGCGTCGGCGCCGCACTCGCACTGGCACCCGCCGCCGACGATCTGGGTGTGACGCTCACCGTGATCGGCACGCCCGCCGAAGAGGGCGGCGGCGGCAAGATCGAACTGCTGGAGCGCGGCGGCTTCGAGCGACAGCACGCCGCGGCCATGGTGCACCCCGGCCCGGTCGATATCGCTCGGGCGCGGCCATTCGCGGTATCGCACAGCCATATCGCCTACGCCGGCAGGGCGGCACACGCCGCGGCCTATCCCGAACGCGGCATCAACGCCGCCGACGCGTTCACCGTCGCCCAGGTCGCCATCGGTCTGCTGCGCCAGCAGTTGCCGTCCTCGGTGCGGGTGCACGGCTTGGTCACCCGCGGCGGCGAGGCACCGAACTCCATTCCACAGCGCACCGAGGGACGCTGGTACGTCCGCGCGGAAACACTCGCCGAACTCGCCGAGATCGAGCCGAGGGTGATGCGCTGCTTCGAGGCCGGGGCACTGGCGTCCGGCGCCGCACTCACCGTTTCCGCCGAGTCGAAACCCTATGCGGAGTTCCGCAACGACGACGACCTGCTGGCCTGTTATGAGCGACGAGCCACCGCCGTCGGCCGGCGCTTCAGCACCGGTCCGGACATCATGATGGCGAGGGCGTCCACCGACATGGGCAACGTCTCGCAGGTTATCCCCTCGATCCACCCGTATATCGGCATCGACTCCCTGCCTGCGGTCAACCATCAACCCGAATTTGCCGCCGCAACCATCACGAGTGCGGCGCAGACGGCAATCGCCCAGGGCGCACTCGCCCTGGCCGGAACCGTCGCCGATGCCGCTTCTCCGGGCACAATTCGGCAACGATTCCTGACGCGGGCGGTCTGAACTGCGGTTCCTGGTCGTGTCGCGGTACCGCGCACAGCAACCGGGCTGATATTCTTAAAGTTCTTAAATATGCCGTGCGGGTGACCTACCCCTGCTGCTCAAAGCAAGGGTGAGGTGCGATGCAGCGAGTAATGACCGACCTGGACCTGCTCCAGGAACTTGAGCAGGTCGCCGAGAACAATCTGAACCGGCATTTGTCCGCGACGACGAACTGGCATCCGCACGATTACATCCCGTGGGATCAGGGTCGAAACTTCGCGGCCATGGGTGGCAAAGATTGGGATCCGGCAGAGTCACAACTCAGTGAGGTTGCCAGGGCGGCCATGATCACCAACCTTCTGACCGAGGACAACCTGCCCTCCTACCATCGCCAGGCGGCGGACAACTTCTCGCTCGACGGGGCGTGGGGAACCTGGGTGGGACGGTGGACGGCCGAAGAGGGCCGGCACAGCATCGCCCTGCGCGACTATCTCGTCGTGACCCGCAGCGTCGACCCGGTCGCCCTCGAGGAAGCGCGCATGGCCCATATGACCCACGGTTTCGCACCGACAGCCGAGGAAGAGGAACGTCACAAGACCGACTTCCTGCTATCGATCGCGTATGTCTCCTTCCAGGAACTCGCGACCCGGGTCAGCCACCGCAACACCGGCAAGGCATGCGGTGATCCGATCGCGGACCGGTTGCTTGCCCGCATCGCCGCGGACGAGAACCTGCACATGATCTTCTACCGCGATACCTGCAGCGCCGCACTTGACCTCGCGCCCGACCAGGCCATGGAAGCTATCGCCAGTATCGTCGAGAATTTCCGGATGCCCGGTCAGGGCATGCCCAATTTCCGCCGCAACGGTGTGCTGATGGCCAAGCACGGCATCTACGATCCGCGCCAGCATCTCGAAGATGTCCTGACACCGGTGCTGCGCAAGTGGAAGATCTTCGAGCGCACCGACTTCAGCGCCGTCGGCGAGCAACGCCGCGAGCAACTCGCCGCCTACATGACCGACCTCGAGGGTCAGGTACTCAAGTTCGAAGAGCAGCGCGATCGGATGCTCGCCCGCGAGGAGCAGAAGCGGGAGCGTCAGGCGTCCTGAGCTTCGCGTAGCGCTGCCACCGCGGTAGACACTTTCATCACCAATCGGTTTTCACGTTTACCCACCGGCGTGAAGTGGAAGTGCTCGTAGAACCGCCGGGCATTGTTGTCCACTGCATTGTCGTCCACTGCATCGACGACGATGAGTCGACCACCGCCGATCTTCGAGGCAGCAACCACCCGGCCCAACGCATCGAGTAATAGCTGCGCGCCGTATCCATTACCCCGTAACGACACGTCGATCGCCAACCTCGCGATGAGGTACCCGGGAATTCGTGAATAGCCGCCTGACATCGTCCCGGTAATACCACTTTCACTCCGGACCAACTCGGTCGGACAAATCGCGAAATAGGCGCAGACATCCGGTGATCCAGCCGCGGTCCAGACGTAGACGTTGGCGATTCCGCGGGCGTCGGCACGACGAGCATGATCAATCAGCCAGGCGTTCAACGACTCCGTGCCGCAGTCGAAGTTCCCCAGCACGTGGTTGTCGTCGAGTCGCGCCGAGTCAAACACGCTGATGCCTCAACCGCGCTTAAACACCGAGGGCTCTCGAGCTGCCGCTGCCAGTCTGGGCGCGGCATCAGCGGTATCGAGCGAGGACATCAAATCGTCGAACTGCGCGGGCTCCATCACTGTGATCAGCTCATGTCGCAGCACATCCTCGGCGCGCTGCAGTGCGGCTTTCCGGACGAATTCGGACATCTGCTCATCCACGGCGCTGGCCGCACGCTGAATACGGTCCAACGTTGCCGCCTCCGCCCGGATCTCCAGACGCTTGGCTTTTATGGTCATTGCGATACCTCCATCCAAAGTGTACGTACAATCGCCGTACACCGCCACTGCTCAATCATCACGGAGGACCTATGAGCCACCCCGCCCGCCTTACCGCCGCGCTGGCATGCCTGGCTGCGGCCGGCCTGTCCGCATGCGCCACTAGCAGCACCGAACCGGCCGCGCCGAGCAGCAGCGTCGCAGCCTCGAGTTCCTCGACCGCGCCGATGGTCGGCGGCATGACCGAATGCACGAAGGACGCACTCACCCAGCCCGCAACCAACGCCGCCCAGGCCATGGGACCCGACAACGTCTACACGATCAGTGATCTGCACTGCGCCGACGGCTGGGCGGTCACCGGCGGCGTGCTGGCCAACAAGTCCAACCCGGATATGGGTGCCCCGACCTCCTTCGTGTTCGAACAGGAAGGCCAGTTCTGGATTCCGAAGGACAAGGTGAAGGTGTGCGGCACCAATCCGATCACCACCACCGCGCCCGCCGATGCACTGATCCCCGCAGCGCTGTTTCTGCCCGGTTGCGCCGCAGGCTGAACTGATTCAGCCTCGCGGTAACGGCTGCTGCTGGGTGATGCAGTGGATTCCGCCGCCGCGGGCGAACAACGGTCGCGCATCCACCGTCACCACGGTGCGGCCCGGGTACTGCTCGGCGAGGATCGCCACCGCGTCGGCGTCATGGTCGTCGCCGAATCCGCACGCGATGATGCCGCCATTGACGATGAGATGGTTGATATAGCTGTAGTCGACGAAGCCCTCGGAGTCGGTCAGCGTTGCGGGAGCAGGTATTTCGGTGATGTCCCACGCGCGCCCCGCCGCGTCGGTGCTGGCCTCGATGGCGGCGCGAATCCGCTGACACACCTGGAAGTCGGGATGGGATTCGTCGCGCTGGGAGTGCAACACCAACCGTCCGGGTGAAGTGATTGCGGCGACGATGTCGACGTGGCCGCGGGTGCCGAATCGTTGCGAATCCCGGGTCAACCCTTCGGGCAGCCAGATGACGTGGGTGGCACCGATGGTGAGGCCCAACTCCGCCTCGACCGCCGCTCGGGTGATACCGGGATTGCGGCCGGCGTCGAGTTGCACGGTGTCGGTGACGAACACCGTGCCCTCCCCGTCGACCTGGATGCCGCCGCCCTCGTTGACCAAGTCCGAACTGATGATGGGCGTGCCTGCGGTCTCGGCGACGAAGCGTCCGACCTGCGAATCGAGATCCCACTGCGCCCAGTCCTGGGCGCCCCATCCATTGAAGACCCAGTCCACCGCGGCCACCGAACCATCGGCGGCATGCACGAACGTCGGCCCCATGTCACGCATCCACGCGTCATTGAGTGGCGCCTCGACGATATCGATCTCCGCGGACAGGTAACGGTCGGCGATATGGCGTTCCCTGGGATGCACGACCATGGTCACGGGTTCGAATTCGGCCGCCGCGTGAGCCACCGCGGCCCAGGTGGATCGCGCCTCATCCTGAGCCTCGCCAGACTCGCCGAGGGTGTACCCGTCACACGGGAAGGCCATCCAAATCCGTTCCTGCGGAGCGTATTCGGCCGGCATCCGGTTACCGTCTGCGATGTTTGCGCTCATGTGTCACCTTTCATAGGGGTGGGGTTCGCGGTGGTGGGGTGCGCCGATCACCGGTCGCTTCGAAGGCTGCGGCAAAACCGAGCAGTGCGTTGTCGTCGTACGCGCGCCCGGCGAAGGTGAGCCCGACGGGCATGCCGATATCGGCCATGGTTCCCATCGGAACCGTCACGGTTGGGATGCCGAGATGGCGCGGAACCAGGTTGCCGTTGGCCACCCACACGCCATTGCGCCAACCCAGATCGGCGGAGGCGGGGTTGACGTCCATATCGGCCGGGCCGACGTCGGCGACGGTCGGGAAGATCACCGCGTCCAGTCCGCGTCGGTGCATCCACTCCTCGAAGTCGACCTTGCGGGTGCGTTCCAGTCCGCGCAGTCCTTCTTCCATGTGTGGGATGTCGAGGAAAGATTCGTATACGTGCTCGCGGATGAAGTCGGGGTAGATATTGATCTCGTCACTGCCCTCGCCGAACCCTTCCACTCGGTCGGGCAGTGCGCCCGGGTCGTTGACCCAGATCAGGCTTCCGTCGACTGCGGCGAGGTTCGGCAGGTTCGGGTCACCGTTGGCGCGCAGGAAGTCATCCCACGCCCATGCCGACAAATCGAGCACCTCACGTTCGAGGAACTCGGGGCTCACCAGTCCGCGGGTCTTGATCGACGGCACACCCTCGCGGTCATGCTCGTAGTTGGAGACCACGGGGAAATCCACCAGCACGACATCGGCCCCCGCTGCCACCAGATCGGCACAGGCGGCACGGAACAGCTCCAGGATCGACTGCCGAGTCTCGATGCGCTGGCCGGTCGCGCCACCGATGCCCAGACCGTCGCCCACCCCGGCGTCCGGGTCGGCATTGACGTACATGCGCGGAACCCCGAATCGCCTGCCCGCCAACGTCTGCCGAGCAGTGTCGCGGTCGCGAGGCAGCAATGCCGGGTATGACTTGGGCCGCACGTTGGATGCCGGCCGGATCTTGACCCACGGTTGCGTGCGCCATAGATCGCCGCGCGGGTTAGGGTCGTCGGCGACCAAGACGTCGAGCAGCTCGCACATATCGGCCATCGTGCGGGTGTGCGGCACCACCACATCCATCGTGGGCACCAGTGGCCAGTTCCCGCGCACCGAGATGACTCCGCGCGACGGCGTGTAGGCGCAGAGGGCGTTGTTGGTCGCCGGCGCCCGGCCGCTGGACCAGGTCTCCTCCCCCAACCCGAATGCCGCGAAACTCGCCGCCGTGGCGGTTCCGGATCCGTTCGAGGAACCCGATCCGAACGCTGACGTCAAATAGTGCGCGCTATAGGGACTTTCGGCTCGCCCGTACACACCGCGCTGCATACCACCGTTGGCCATCGGCGGCATATTCGTCAGCCCGATGAGGATCGCACCGCCGGCCCGGAGCCGCTCTATCGCGAAAGCATCCTGGTAAGCGATGAGGTGAGCGAACGCGTGCGAACCCGCCGCCGCAGTCAGACCCTTCGCCAGGTAGCTGTCCTTGGCCGTGTACGGGATGCCATCCAGCGGGCCGAGCAACTCGCCCCGGGATCGGCGTTGGTCGGCTGCCTCCGCCTCGGCTAAAACGTCCGGATTGAACACGACGATGGAATTGAGTGCCGGGCCACCACGGTCATAGGCGTCGATGCGGCGCAGGTACGACTCGACGAGTTCGACGCTTGAGACTCGGCCGTCCTCGAGGGCGCGGCGAAGGTCCGCAATCCCTGCCTCGGCAACCTGGAACAAACCCACTCTCACCTCCCTTAGACCATGCGCGTTCATCGAATCATTTCACGTTGCTAGGTTTGCACAATGGACGCAACCACCGCAGCCTCTACCGTCGCCGGCCCCCTCGGGGGCTTGGCCGCCAACTTCTACTTCTCGCCGCAGTCCACCGCCCGAGGCGAGGGCATCGGACTCGACGTCATCTCCCTCTACGCGGCAGGTCGGGCGTCGATGCTCGGTGGCGTCGACCCGCAGACCGCCGACGGCGTCTTCTACTTCTTTAAGCCCGGCATGGTCGCCGGCGTGGTGGCGCGGGGTCGAAGTCTGGCCGGCGAAGACGCGATCGCCGCCGCCCACCTCGGCGCCGCCGACGACTATGCCGACGCGCATCTTGCGGGCGTGGATTCGGCCACTCTGGGTGCCTTCACCAACGCCGTCGATGCCCTCGCCGCAACGGTTCCCTCCGGTTCCTGGCCGCTGTTCGATGGTTATCGCGCAGCGCCGGCTCCGATGACGGACGCCGCTCGGGCCTACCGGGCCGCCATCCTGCTGCGCGAACTGCGCGGCGGCGTGCACACCGACGCCGTGAAGGCATGCGGTCTTACGCCCGCCGCGGCGTGTCAGTTCGACCGCGATCTGGGGTACTTCCAGATGCACGGCTTCTCCGAGGAGGACATGGTCGAGCACACGCCGGAGATCGACGCACAGAAGGCAGCGGCCGAAGCGGCAACGACCGCACAGATGGCGGCGTTGTTCGCCCCGCTGTCACCGGCTCAACTCGATGCGATCGTTGCCGGCACGAAAGCGCTGGAGTCCGCCGTCGGATGATAGGGATCTGACTGCGGCCCCATTAGTGTTCTCGCGGTGACCGAATACCAGACCCTGTCCTTCTCGCAGTCCGGATCCATCGCACGGATAGTCCTCAACCGCCCCGAGGCGGCCAACGGGTTGAACGACGTCATGACTCGCGAACTGGCCGAGGTGGCACTGCGGTGTACCGACGCTGCAACGAAGGTCGTGGTGCTCACAGCCGCCGGCCGGTTCTTCTGCGCGGGCGGCGACCTGAAGGCGATGGCCACCTCACCACTGGGCCCCGGGCCCTTCGTCAAGGGCATCGCCGACGATCTGCATCGCGCCCTATCGATATTCGCCCGGATGGATGCCGTCCTGATCACCTCGGTCAACGGTGTGGCCGCAGGCGCCGGATTCAGCCTCGCCATTGCCGGCGATCTGGTGCTGGCCTCCGATGCGGCGTCGTTCACGATGGCCTACACCAGGGCCGGGTTGAGCCCGGACGGAAGCTCGTCCTACTACCTGCCGCGGCTCATCGGGATCCGTCGCACCCAGGAGTTGATGCTGACCAATCGCACCCTGTCCGCCGCCGAGGCCGTCGGCTGGGGCCTGATCAACGAGGTAGTGCCCGCAGCCGACTTGGCAGCCAGAACCTCCGCATTGGCCGATCAATTAGCCTCTGCAGCAAAGGGTTCCAGTAGCGCCGTGAAGAAACTCTTGCTCGCATCATTCGCGCACAATCTGGAAGAACAGATGGACCTCGAGGGCCGGCTCATAGCGGCATGCGCCGACAGCCCCGACGGCCGCGAGGGAATCGACGCGTTTCTCACCAAGCGCGCCCCGAAATTCGGCTAGGCGCCCCGGTGATCGCCAGTTGCACGGCTCCGGCGGGCCCGTCCAGCCTGGTGGTCCACACCGGGTCAAGAGCGCATCATGATGTCAACTGATGATGTTAAGATGACGCATGCGAACGACGCTGAATATCTCGGACGATCTGCTGGCTGAAGCGAAGGTGCTTGCCGTCCGGACGCGCCGCCCGATTGGCGCGGTGGTCGACGACGCGTTGCGTGTGCTTCTCCGCCGCGACGACCCGGAAGCGGCCGCAGCGTGGACCTTCCCCACCAGCGGTGCCGGAGGCCTTCAGCCCGGAGTGAATCTGGATGACACAGAGGCTCTTGCCGACCTGATGGGTGACAATGCTCTGCCCTGACGTGAACATCCTGCTGTATGCCTTCCGCCGCGATAGCGACCAGCACGCCCGATACGCGCAGTGGTTGCAGCTGATCATGACCGGGCCGGAGCCTGTGGGCGTCAGCGAACTCGTGCTGTCCGGAGTCGTGCGGTTGGCCACCAATCATCGGGTCTATCACCAGCCGAGCAGGACGGCGGACGCGCTCGATTTTTGCCAGGCGATGCGCCACGCACCGGCTGCCGTCCCGTTGCGGCCGGGCGTGAAGCACTGGGAGATCTTTTCCCAACTCTGCCAGGCGGTCGCCGCCACAGCCAACGACGTGCCAGACGCGTACCACGCGGCGCTGGCCGTCGAGCACGGCGCCACCTGGATCACCAATGATCGCGGCTATGCCAAGTTCCCAAACTTACAGTGGCGCAGTCCATTTGACGGGATGTGATGAGGTTCGCTCACCTCGGTGCGGCCGACGACTATGCCGACGCGCATCTTGCGGGGGGAGTTGATTGACGTGTGCGGCATGACCGGCTGGGTGGATTACTCCCGCGATCTGACCCGGGAGCGGGCAGTGATCGAGGCGATGACCGAGACCATGGCCTGCCGTGGCCCCGACGCGGCCGGGGTGTGGTCGCGGCCCGCAGTCGCGCTGGGTCATCGTCGGCTGGCAGTCATCGACCTGGCCGGTGGCGCGCAGCCGATGGTGGTCTCCACACCGTCGGGTGATGTGGCCATGGTCTACACCGGTGAGGTCTACAACTTCACCGAGTTGCGTCGCGAGTTGATCGCCAAGGGACACAGCTTCGAGACCGCGAGCGACACCGAGGTCATCCTGCGCGGTTATCTGCAGTGGGGTGAGACGCTCGCCGACCGGCTCAACGGGATGTACGCCTTCGCCATCTGGGACTCCCGCGAGCGCAAACTGGTGATGATCCGCGACCGGATGGGGGTGAAACCGCTCTACTTCTTCCCGACTCCCGACGGCGTGCTGTTCGGCTCGGAACCGAAGGCGATCTTCGCCAACCCGCTTGCTCGAAGGGCGGTCGGCCTGGACGGTTTACGCGAGCTACTCGTGCCGGCGAAAACCCCCGGGACATCGATATGGAAGGGCATGCGGGAGGTCGAGCCCGCAACGATCGTCACCGTCGACGAGCGCGGCATCCGGGAGCGGACCTACTGGCGGTTGGAATCACAACTGCACACCGACGACCGTGACACCACAGTCGCCCGGGTGCGCGAACTACTCGATGACATCGTTCGCCGAGAGTTGGTCGCCGACGTACCCAAATGTGTATTGCTCTCGGGCGGGCTGGATTCCAGTGCCATCACGGCGCTGGCCGCCCGCGACCTGAGCACACCGGTGCGAACCTTCTCCGTCGAATTCACCGGCCAAGCCGAGACCTTCACACCCAGCGACACCCACCCCACGCTCGACTCCCCCTATGTTCACGAGGTCGCCCGGTACGTCGGCTCCGCCCACACCGAGATCGTGATCGATCACCGGCAGCTGTCCGATCCCGCCATCCGACGCAAGGTGGTCGCGGCCCTCGATCTTCCGACCGGCGGGGGTGAACAGGACGCCTCGCTGTATCTGCTGTTCAAGGCCATCCGGGAGCGGTCGACGGTGGCGCTGTCCGGTGAGGCCTCCGACGAGATCTTCGGCGGGTATCGGCAATTTCATGACCCCGGCGTGCAAGGCACGGACGCCTTCCCGTGGATCGCGATCGGCGCTTCCTGGACCGACCCGAGTGGGCACATCCTCACGCCGGAATTGCGCGCGGCACTCGACCTGGAAACCTATCTGCAGGACCGTTACGTCGACGCGGTGGCCGAGGTGGAACGCCTCGCCGACGAAGACGATTTCACCCACCGGATGCGGGTGATGAGTTATCTGCACCTGACCCGGTTCGTGCGAATCCTGTTGGACCGCAATGACCGGATGAGCATGGCCGTGGGCTTGGAGGTGCGGGTGCCGTTCTGCGATCACCGCCTTGTCGAGTATGTCTACAACACGCCGTGGTCGATGAAGAGCTATGACGGCAGGGAGAAAAGCCTGCTGCGCGGCGCGGTCCGCGACGTCCTGCCTGAATCGGTGGTGCAGCGGGTCAAGAGCCGCTACCCCAGCACCTCGGATCCCCAGTACTGCGCCGATATCCAAGCCCAGGCCCGCGAGCTACTCGCCAGCGGCAACGACACGGTGTTCAGCGTGGTCGACTGCCACGCGCTGGAGCAGCTGACTCGGATCGACGCCGCATCGATGGGCCTGCTGGATCGATTCCGGTTGGAACGCGTCCTCGACCTCTCGGTCTGGCTCGACCTGTACCAGCCGAGCATCGCTGTCTGAGTGAACCGTCTCAGGCAGGTTCGTAGCGAAGTAGCGTCACCCCTTCTTCGGGGAAGTCGACGAACACCGGCCGTATCCGCATGCCCACCCGCAACTCTGCAGGATCGACATTGACGACCTCGGTGGCGAACCGGGGGCCCTCATCCCATTGCGCGACGGCGATGATGTGCGGGACTGCGTCGGCAAAGTGCGGCGCGACGGGCCGGTGGGCGACGGTGTAGGTGAACAGCGACGCCGCCCCGGAGATCTGTCGCCACTCCAAATCATCGGCGAGCGTGCCAGGCGCCAAAATCCTGGGATAAAACACGTAGCGCTGTGCCGATGGCGAGTATTGGATTCGGATCTTGTGCTCTGCCAACGCATCCCAGAACGGTTGGGTGGTCGGCGTCGGGACCGGCATCGGCCTACTGAACTCGCCCATCACTAGTCTCCTTCCAAAACCAGAGTGGTCTGTTCCGCCAAAACTCCGCCATTGCCGGAGACGAACGCCCGGTTGCAATCGGGAACCTGTGTCGCGCCGGCACGGCCCATGACCTGTCGGGTGGCGTCGCAGACGTGGTGCATACCGCCGGCGAAGCCGGCCTGGCCATAACCCAGTTGGCCGCCTGCCGTGTTCATCGGGAAGTCCCCGCGGAATGTCAGGTCATGTTCGGCGACGAACGTCAGGCCCGCGCCCTTATCGCAGAAACCGGCGTCTTCCAGGCTCAGCAGTGCGGTGATCGTGTAGCAGTCGTAAATCGACACCATGTCCATGTTTGCCGGTGTCAGCCCGGCCATCGAGAACGCGGATGCGGCAGCCTTGATCATCGGAGTCTGCAGAAGATTCTCGGCGTACATCACCATCTTGCAGGTCACCCGCTCCCCGAAGCCCTTAACCCACACCGGCCGATTCTTCGATCGCCGGGCCACATCAGCGCTGACCACCAACACGCCGGCGCCGCCCATCACGGGCCTCACGATCTCCGGCATGTGCAGCGGGGAGACGATGACCGGGCTGTTGACGACGTCGTCGACGGTGATGGGCACGTCGTGGAAGATCGCCCCGGGGTGGTGATTCGCGTTGACGCGTTGGTCGGCGGCGATCTTGGCCATTGCCCGCTCGTCGTAGCCGTAGGTGTCGCCGTAGAGCGTGGCAACTCGGGCGTAGGGGCCGTTCTGTCCGAGTGTGCCGTAGGGGATTTCGAACTCGGCCTGCGGTGAGCCGTACCGGTTGCTCGAGCCGCCGAAATGCAATGAGTCATTGACCTGCGGTGGCTTCTTGTCGCTGAACGGGGTCAACGGCGTTCCCGGCAGCACACACAGCACGGCATTGCACAGGCCGAGTTCGATCGCCGCCGCGGCCCGCCACACCATCGCCGCCGCACTGGCCCCGCCAAGGTCGACCATCTCAGCGAAATTCACCTTCACCCCGAGGTATTCGGCAATTGTCGACGGCGCAAAGATCCCGACCTCCTGCAGATGCCCGGTGCAGATTCCATCGACCTCGGTCGCCGACAGACCCGCATCTGCCAGGGTGGCCGCAGCCAGTCGCGCCCACTGCTCCAGGGTGGACTCCAGCGGGCCCGTCGGCCGTTTAGTCGCGGGGCGCTCGGTGTAACCGACGATCGCCGCCTCACCACGAAGACCCGTCATGGTCTTTCTCCTCGTGCTCGGTGTTCGATCGGCCGGCAACGTCGGCCTCACTCAACTATTACCGTGACGCAAACTAGATATCATCCACCGGCTGGACCCTTCGACGGGGGACGGCGGCGTACTCCGATTGGAGGATGCTGCGATCCCATCAGCCACCGACGAACCCTTTCCAGTTCGACATGTAGTCGATAAACACCGGTCCCAGCCCCTCGGCGGCGAGGGTCTCCCTCGCAACGGGAAGCTCACGCATCGCTGCCGTAGGGTCCGCCTGCACCAGCAGCGGGAAATCATGGTTGGTGATCGCCGCTCGGCCGATCGTCACGATGTCGGCGCCACCATCAAGTGCGCGCTGCACGTCTGTTCCCGTGTAGAGGTGACCGGCGACGGCGAGTCGAACTGATCCCCGATCCAGTGCGGTGAACACCTCGAGCAGCGGCTGGGGCCCGAACGCGTCATCGGCTGCCGCCTTGAACACATCCCAGAGCGAGAGGTCGATGAAATCGACCGCTTCAGTGGCGACCAGTCGCTCGAATCCGTCGATCACGTCCGCCGTGTCCAGTCCAAACCGCTCGGGCGAGAGCCGCACCCCCACCTGGAAGTCTGGACGACACCGCTGTCGGATTCCCGCAATGATCTCGTCGAAGATTCGGAACCGCGCGCCGCGACTACCCCCGTAGGCATCAGTTCGGTCATTGAACTCGACGTTGAGGAATTCGCAGAGCAGGTAGTCATGCGCGCCATGGAGTTCGACGCCATCGAATCCCGCCTCATCGCACCGGACTGCTGCGGCGACGAATGACTCGATGACCTCATGCACCTCATCAGTCGTCATCCGTCGCGCCCCATACTTGGCGTCTTCGGCGGGCGCGAGCGGAGATGTGCCGATTAGCTCAGCCGGTGCGCGGCGCCCCGCGTGGTGGAGCTGGACGATCGCCACACTCCCCTGCTCCCGAATCCCCGCGGCGAGGCGCGTCAGGCCGGGGAGATGGTCGTCACTGAAGCAACCCAGTTGCCCCGGGAATCCCTGACCGATCGGGTCGACGTGGCTCGCACACGTCATGGTCATGCCGAACCCGCCGGCGGCGCGCATCGTCAACCACCGCTCCTCATCATCGGAGAGCGTCCCGTCGGGATTGCTCTGCTGATTGGTCAGCGGCGACAACATGAATCGGTTCTTCATGGCCGGCCCGTGCAGGAAAGTGACAGCGTCAAACAGTGTTGACATGGACGTGCTCCTCAGCGACTACCGATTAGTGAGCGACTACCGAGCATACGAACACCGACCCTGACCCCGTCACGTAAGTCGGGATCGATGGGCCCACACGGCGAAGAGCGGGTCACCCGGCGTCGGGCGCTGGTCGATGCGCGGCGGGTCCCAGCCGGCCGAGCGGCGGAAATACTCGGCCACGAGCCGCACGTGGAACTCGTCGTCGGTGGCGAGCCAACCCCGGATCGCCTTGGTCGGGAAGCACCGGTTGGAGAACGTGCACACGAACGGCGCGCCGGGCCGCAGCACCCGGGCCACCTCGTCGAACACCTCGAGGGGCCGGACCAGGTAGTCGACCGAGACCGTGCACATCGCCCCGTCGAAGCAGGCGTCGGCGAACGGCAGCGCGGGCTCGCGGTTGAGATCCTGGACCACCCGTTCGTGAGCCTGCGGGTTCTGGTCGAGCTCGAAGGCGTTCATCCCGAGTGCGACGAGACGCTGCGGGGTCCGGGCCAGATGCGACACCCAGGAGCTGCACAGGTCGAGCACCTCGCCGTACAGGCCGAGCTCGTCGTAGAGATCGCGCACGGCGGCGATGGCACCGTCGTCGATGTGCTGCACCAGCCGCGGTTGGCCGTAGAAGCCACGGTCGTCGTCCTCGTCGGACCGGCTGAAGAAGCCGTCGGGGAAGTCGCGGTAGCGCTCCTCGCCCGGGATGGACGTAGCGTCGTCGGCGGTCACAGGCTGGGAGCGGCGATGTTCATCTCACTCACCCCCACATGGTCTCATCGGCGCCGCGTGACCACCGCGGGAGGCCCGATATAGTGCGCGGATGCCTGTCGCACGGTCCGGCCACCGGCTGACTCTGAGTGCTGTCCTGACGTTCGTCATGTTGTTGTGCGGCATGCCAACGCCGGTGTCGGCGGCTCCGGCCGCGGCAGGCGTACGTCCGGGCATCGAGGTCTTCCTCGACGACGTGCCGGCTGCCGTGCGCGGCAAACGGGTCGGCCTCATCACCAACAACACCGGCGTCGACCGGTCAGGCACGTCGGACATCGATCTGATCGCGCAGAACGACGACCTGACACTGGTGGCCCTGCTGGCGCCGGAACACGGTATCCGCGGCACCGCCGAGGCGGGTGTCACGGTCGGTGACGGTGTCGACGCGAAGACCGGCGTGCCGGTCTACTCCCTCTATGCGGCGCAAGGGAACAGCCCGACTCCCGAGATGCTGAAGAATGTGGACGCCCTGGTCTATGACCTTCAGGAGGTCGGCGGGCGCACCTGGACGTACGTGTCGACCATGGCGCTGTCGATGCAGGCCGCGGCGCGCAAGGGCATCCCGTTCGTCGTTCTCGACCGGCCTAATCCGATCGGCGGCGACATCGTGGAAGGCGCCCTGCTGGACCCGGCCTTCTCGTCGTTCATCGGCATGTACCCCATTCCCGCGCGGCACGGCATGACGGTCGGCGAGTTGGCCACGCTGTTCAACCTGCAGCAGGGTATCGGTGCGGACCTGATCGTCGTTCCGGCGCAGGGGTGGCGCCGCGGGCAGTGGTTCGACCAAACGGGTCTGCCCTGGGTGAACCCGTCACCCAACCTCCGATCGCTGGCGGCCGTGACGAGCTACCCCGGCACGGTCTACTTCGAGGGCACCAACCTCTCCGAGGGCCGCGGTACCGACCGGCCCTTCGAGCAGATTGGGGCGCCGTGGCTGGATGCAGCGGCAGTGGCCGCGACGATGAACGCGTTTGCCCTGCCGGGCATCGCCTTCGGAGCCGTCACCGTCCCGGTCGCCGACACCGCCGCCAAATTTCCCGGACAAAGCATCCCGGCCATCCGGTTAACCATCACCGATCGGCAGGCATACCGACCGGTCCGCACGGCGCTGCTGCTCATTGACACGATCCGCACACAGCATCCGGGAGACTTCGCCTGGGGGCCGTCAATCGACGCGCTTACCGGATCAAATCAGGTGCGCCTGGCGGTAAACGCCGGTCGACTCGCACCGCTGTTGGCAGAGTGGGACCGAGCGGCCGCCCAGTTCCGCGCAAACCGGGCGGGGTACCTGTTGTACAGCTGAACCGTTACCTCGTGCCCGGGCCTTCGCCCGAGTAAGCAGCTCACCTGATGGGAATCGGCTTTCGGGCACTTCGACCTTCAATCGCTCACAAGCACCCGAAGCGCCGCGTGGCCCCGGCGGGCATCTGTCCCGATGGCTATCCATGACTTGTGGTCGACGTCCTGTAGTACCTTCCACAGCGCCTCGATCCGCTGGCGGTCGCTGCCGATCATCCGGGCACGATCACCAATCGGGTCGGTCACTGCGCACGCCAGCACAGCTGCGTCGTCGAGGTGCCGATCCCGGTCGCGAGTGTCCTCCAGGTGTGTTGTCGGACCGGAAGGCGTCGAGCAAGTCCTCCAATACGCGCAGCCCGGCTGCGGACTCCCGGGTGTCCAACGACTCAGCCAAGTCGACCGCGACCGCCGCTGTGGGCATGCGGTCAAAGGCATACCCAGCATCGTCAGGCACTACCCGCACGGTCACATCACCGTCACGGTCCTCGACGAGTCCCAGCGTTGTCACGAGGTCGGCGAAGTCGCAAGCGCGGACGTAGCCGTCGGCTCCCCTATCGACCGCTGCGAGATCAAACAACTCAGACATAGCCGGGTCGCGCAACCCGCTGACCCCGGAGTGCAACAGTCCCGTGTCTTTGCCCCAGCCGCGCATCCGATGCACGGTGGCACGACGGCGAGTCATCCAACACAATTCAGAAGCACTGCTGGCCCGCAGCCGGTGACGCAGCCGCGTCATCGCTGAGCTGTCCAGCCAATCGACACGTTCGCCGGAGAGCAACGCGAGTGCCGCCCATGCTGTGGCCGCTGCCCACGGCCGGCCGTTATGGCGCCCATACTTGGCCAGGCGGTGCACCGAAGCGCCGTCGACTAGTAGCGCACCCCCAACGGTGCGGCTCACGATAAGTTCTCCCGCGCGCGCGAGCCGGGCGACCTGCCGCGGTGAAATCCCGAGGATCTCGGCACATGCGACCGTCGTCATCTCACTCACACATATATTGTCGCAACCGAGACTTATTCACGCAATATCTGCACCTCAAAGAAGGATCTTGGTGACGGACCACCGACTGAATCATGCTGCCCGCTTACCATCACGAACCTGCGCGCAGGCAAGTTCAAAGCTTGCCCACTCCACGGCATTCGGCCGATGGGTCGCTGGAGCGATCTCCGAGGAGACCGGGCCAGACGATCCGAACAGCGCGGCAAGATTGCTGATAATGCCCGCGGGACTGTCCTCATACCGCTGAAAGACCCTTTTGCGAAGCCATGCTTCGGCTTCAACAACGCCGGAGGCGAGGTCGACGTCAGGTGCGGTGATGCTGGGTCCGCACCGGAGGAATTGTTCTTCATAGCGATCGTCCCACCGATCGATTCGCCACCCAGGCCAGAGCCGGCCCAACCACCGGAACAGGCCCGGGTCCGGATTGGTCAACCACACACCAAGCGCCTTGCCGAGCACGTCGACGTGCACACCACTCTCCGGAATCCTTCCCAACTCCAGGGCATGAAACCCTGCGCCAGGAAGCATCTCCAGCAGTCGCGGTCCGTGCCATGCAGCGCTACTGCCCCACCACAGTGGCCAGGCTCGAATCATTCCGTCGGGGCCGAGCACCGTGACGAGATGATGCAAACCCGTCGTGTCGTCAGCGAGGGTCAGTTCGGGCTGAGACGCTCTGTCGCGCATAGGAAAAGAAGCGCCGACGTAGGCAGCAATTTCAGCGGTCGCGTCATAGGCCCATGAGATCGAATAGCCCGGCCACATGATCGCCAGCAACTGGAAAATCGCACGCCGCTCGTTCATGGTCGCCATGAGTTCCTCGCCGAAGAACAGCAACGTGCGCTCAGCGAGATCCAGCAGTAGGCCACCGTCAGCCCATAGCTCGTCGGTCCAGAATGTCCCGGCTTGCTGCGCACGAATGTAGCGCTCAGCCATGTCTGGCCCAGCGAGCAACGCATCTAGCATGCGGCACCCCGCCCAGTGCGAGTAGCGCAGCTGCCAGCCGTCACGTTCCACCAGCACTATGTTGGCCCTGTTTCCCATGATCGTCCTCCACAGAAAAGGCACCGCGCCAATGGCGGCACTCGATTGTCGGCAGTATCTGTCCGGGGGCTGACAAGTTCACTACTTCAAGGCTGGCAACGGATCTCGGTTGTGGATTCAGCGCCAGCCATGAGCGTGCAGGTCGTGCTGGAGCGAGTGGAACGTGTGGTCCCGAATTGCCGGCGAACGACTCGGAGTCATGCACCGAAAGCGAAACCAAACGTCGAGCGCATCAGTGTCGTGACCGGTCTTGTGCAGACGCGCGGATCACCGAGGTCTTTCTGATCTTCAAAGCAAGCCCGTCCGTCACGTTGAGCCTCGGTCCCCCTGTTCACCCGTCGGAAGACATAACTATATCGGTACTGATATAATCGCGTGGTGCCTGACGAGAAGAAAGTCGTCTGGATCGGCACGTCGCTCGACGACCTTCGGGACTTCCCGAAGGATGCCCGTCACGATGCCGGCTTCCAACTCGAACAGGTGCAACTCGGTCTGGAACCAGACGATTGGAAGCCCATGCCGGCCATCGGCGCGGGCTGTCGGGAAATCAGGATCCGAACCGCCGATGGAGCCTTTCGGGTGTTCTACGTAACGAAGTTTGGTGATGCGGTGTTCGTCTTGCATTGCTTCACGAAAAAGTCCCAAAAGACTGCCCAGAGAGACGTAGCGATCGGCACTCAGAGATATTCGGAAGCCAGGAAGCAGTATGAACAGGAAAGGCGAGCACGCAGATGAGCGTTTGGGATGACATCGCCGACGACGCCGCTGAAGCAGAGAACCTTAAACTCCGGGCGGCGTTGATCCGCGCTATCCGTTCCCGCGTAGATGAGACCGGATGGTCGCAGACTGCTGCCGCGCAGAACTTGGGCATCACCCAGCCTCGCCTCTCGGATCTCTACCGAGGCAAGATCTCGAAGTTCTCACTAGATGCCCTGGTGGAGATCGCTTCCAAACTACGTATCCACGTCCGGGTTGAGGTCGAGCCGAATTTTGTGGTTCCCAGCGGCACGTGATCCGCTACCTCCTCGCAGTGCTGCCAGCGACCTCTGGCGTCTACTTGACCAGCGGTCAAGTGCACTCGGATTCAGAGCAGTTTCGGCGCGTGCACAGTCGCACTTAACGTGCAGTGGCGCGCACAACGTGCGCATAAATGCCGTCGGAAGCCTGCTCCGGGCCGCCGCGGACGGCCGACTGGTCCCAGATTTGGTCCCAAGACCAACTTCAGACTCCCGAGGGAAGGTGAACTCGAACGCAAAACCGCTGTTCAGAGCCGGTTTTCAAACGTCGGGCTGACAGGATTTGAACCTGCGACCACTTGACCCCCAGGAAATGGGCCGGGCACGTTGGCCCTGCTAAAGCCCGGTATGCGCGTTAGCTGCGGCTCGCAGATCGTGCGTGTACGTGCAGGTCGTTCAGGACCGCGCTGAACGTGTGGTCCCAAATTGGTCCCAAGGTTCACCGCCTCGTCCGAGCATCGCTTGAACGCCGTTGCCTGCTCGCGAATCCTCCTGATCCAGCCGTCGACGGCTTCGGGCAGCGCTGCTGCGCGCCGCAGATGATCACTGCTAGCTGATATCAGTTTAGACTGATATAGTTCGGTGGTGCGGCGATGGGAGGTTGACCTGACCCTCATCGAATCGTGGATCGACAACCTCGATGAAGAGGAATACGACAACGTGGTAGCAGCGCTTGAGCAATTGGAGGAACACGGACCGGTCACGCGCCGACCTTTCGTCGACACCCTCGAAGGATCGCAACACCCCAACATGAAGGAACTCCGGCCTCGCGCCACGAAGGGCGGATCCCACATACGGATACTCTTCGCCTTCGACATCCAGTCGCGGGCCATCTTGCTGGTGGCCGGCGACAAGGCGGGAAATTGGCGGAAGTGGTACGCGACGAACGTCCCCATCGCGGATCGCCTGTTCACCGAACACCAAGAAGCACTATTGAAGTCAGCGAGAGCGGCTGATGCCGCCAATCCAAAGGCAAGGAAAGAGAGGAAGCGATGACAACACTTGACGATCTTCGACGTCGCCGCCCGGGCAACCGTGCCCGCATCGACGCAATCAAGAACGAGATGGATCGCCAGGTTGCGCAGTACCGTCTCCGCGAGCTGCGCGAAGACGCTGGTTACACCCAGACTTCCCTTGCAGCTGCCATCGGCGTCGGTCAGAACCGCGTTTCCCAGATGGAGCACGGCAATCTGGGCACCAGCCGGGTCGATACCCTCCGCAAGTACGTCGAAGCCACGGGTGGCGAACTGGAGGTCGCGGTGAAGCGTCCCGACGGGTCTCGCGTCCTACTGAGACTCTAGCTCTAACGCCCAATTGGACAGCCTCTCAGCAACTCCCGTACGTAAGTTCGGGTTTGCAGCAGCACGTACAGCAAGCAATCTCACTTTGACCCCAAGCCGCGGAAGCTTCTTGACAGGTGCTCAGGCCAGAGCATCGATCGGGATGAAATCGCGCCCGATGGTGTATTCGATCCCGAGCTTGTCTTCCCAAATATTCGTGGGTTCGTCGATCTGGAGTTCTTCCAGTGCGTCTGCCTTGATGATGCTCAGCAATTCTGTGTGGTGACTGACCTTGGTGACTGCGATTACGCCGGCCGAAAATTTGAAAACGATCCCGATGTCCGTTACGTACTGCCAAGCCTCCTGACCATCTCGGTTCTCCACTATGGTCTCGCGAACGATCAGTACGTCGTCTACCCGCTGGCCCGCGTAGAAGAAGAAAAGCCTCCCGACTTTTTCGGCTTCATTGAAGTCCGACGCCCCGTCATCTACGTGGAGTAGTGAGTAGGTGTCTTCCTCGCCTTCGAAATCGAGATACTCGGCAATTCCGGAGATCGTGATCGCTGGTCCGTCGGTGCAGAAGAACGCAGTAACGTCAGTCAGGCAATCTGTCATACCCGGGCTGCCGAAGCACCGCCATACCTTCCCCTTTAGCGCCGCAATGCGCAGCAAGCCTTCGCTGTCCAAAATCTGCGGGTCATTCGCAGTCACGACTGGCCCCCCTTCCTAAGGCTATGTGCCCCTTCTAGTTCTCTGCCCTACGGCACGACTATATCGTTACTGATATATCCTAATCGTGTCTGGATCGGCACGTCGCTCGACGACCTTCGGGACTTCCCGAGCGATCGGCACCTAGAGATATTCGGAAGCCAAGAAGCAGTACGAACAGGAAAGGCGAGCACGAAGATGAGCGTTTGGGATGACATCGCCGACGACGCCGCTGAAGCCGAGAACCTCAAACTCCGGGCGGCGTTGATCCGCGCTATCCGTTCCCGGGCCGATGAGAATGGGTGGTCACAGACTGCTGCCGCGCAGAACTTGGGTATCACCCAGCCTCGCCTCTCGGATCTCTACCGAGGCAAGATCTCGAAGTTCTCACTAGATGCCCTAGTCGAGATCGCTTCCAAACTAGGTATCCACGTTCGGATTGAAGTCGAGCCAGATTTCACGGTTCCCAGCGGCACGTGATCCGCTACCGGCCAGCAGGGGTGGCCTTTTTCTAGCATTGGTCCCAAGACCGATTCAGCCCGCCAATCGGAACGGAAGGCTAGGCCGAAAACCGCTGTTCAGGGCGGTTTTTCAAACGTCGGGCTGACAGGATTTGAACCTGCGACCACTTGACCCCCAGGAAATGGGCCTGGCACGTTTAACCTGCTCACGCGCGGCATGCGCGTTAGCTGGGGCTCGCAGATCGTGCGTGTACGTGCAGGTCGTTCAGGACCGCGCTGAACGTGTGGTCCCAAATTGGTCCCGGTCATTGGACCCAAGCGATTGCCGGCGAACGACTCGGAGTCTCGCACCGAAAGCGAAACCAAACGTATACAGCTATGCTTATCTGTAGACATTCCATACCAGGCCAGACGGGAGAGGTGGTATCCGTGGAAACCGTAACGCCGAGCGCCGCGGCTCAGGCCGGCATGTCGCGTAGCGCTCTCTACCGCGAGGCGCGTGAGGGCCGGTTGGATCGAATCGCCCGCGGCATCTACCTGCCCGCGGACGGGCCTGCTGCTGACTGGGATCAACTCGAGGCCGCTACGCGTCGCCCGGATGCCACAATCTGCCTCACGTCAGCGTTGGCCTATCACGACTTGACCGACACGATTCCCGTTGCGCTGGACGTCGCTATCCCCCGCGGTTCGAGAACACCTGTCAGTACCGGTGCCATTGCGTGGCACCACTTCGATCGGGCCACATTCCAGATCGGACGCGACGAGACCATCATCACCGGGTCGGATCAGACGATCGGGATCTACTCATCGGAGCGCTCGATCGCTGACGCATTTCGACTCCGTGGCAACGTCGGATATGAGTTAGCGCGCGACGCGCTGCGAGAGTGGCTCCGCCGAGGTGGGAAACCGGCTCAGCTGATCGACATAGCCTCCCGACTACCGCGCGCGAAATCCCCAATACTGCAAGCACTGCAGATACTGACATGAGTTCAGGCGAGGCGGCGTTTCGCAAGATCCAGGCCGCCGCCCGTTCCGCAGCGGCCAAGAGTGGGGCCAATGCTCCGACGCAGGAGTATCTGATCCGGCACACCCTTGAGTCATTCCTTTACCGCCTCACCCAGACCTCCCACCGCGGGGACTTCGTTCTCAAGGGTGGAGTTCTACTGGCCGCTTACGGGGTACGGCGCGCGACGAGGGATGCCGACTCCAATGCAGTCAGCGCTGATGTCACTGCCGAGCATCTCGCCCGGGTTGTCCGCGACATCGCCGAGGTCGACACCGATGACGGAATGGTGTTCGACCTCGACACGATCAGCACCCGGGAGATCCGCGAGCAAGCCCCCTACCCAGCCGTGCGCGTACAGGTCGCGGTGTCGATAGGGCCGTGGACTGGGAACGCGGTCTGGGATGTCTCCACCGGCGACCCGATGGTGCCGCCGCCCCGACAGGTGACGATCGACCGATTACTCGGTGACCCGGTCTCGCTGCTCGGGTACGCGCCGGAGACCACAATCGCCGAGAAGGGCGTCACCATCCTCGAACGTGGCATCACCAGCACGCGGTGGCGCGACTACGTCGATATCGTCCAACTCGCTCGCCAAGGCATTGACCCCGACGCGCTGCTCGACTCAGCCCGGGCGGTTGCCCGCCACCGCGGCGTCACGCTCGAACCCATCGCACCCCACCTCGTCGGTTACGGCGAAGTGGGACAAGCGAAATGGGCCGCCTGGCGTCGCAAGGAACAACTTGATTCGGTCTGCGAAGCGAACCTCGACGAACAGATCAACCTGGTCATCAACGTCCTTGATTCCATCTTCGCCCACGGCCCAGAATAGGCGCAAGCCATGCCCAAGAGGACGATAGCTTCCAAGCACTCACCAAGCGCGCAGCACCAACGGCTCGAATCCTGCCGCCTTCACTTCGTTGTCATCCCAAGGGCGGATGCCCCGCTCGACCAGCGGCACAATCCGACGAAAGTGATCGACAGCCCGCTCCTCGGTGAAGAATCGGTATTCCGAGTCGGGCAGCGGACAGTTGTCGAACGCCGCGACGGACAGCCCGAATGACACTCGACGGGCATTGAATCCAGGCGACGGATCGGACCCCACCCAGTACACCTCAGAATGGGCGCCCCCTTCGCCGCGCCACCGATCGATCATGCAGTAGCGCGGGTCGCGGCGCAGCCGAGCCCACTGGGCCAGAGGTATCGAGTTTCCCTCGCGGTCGAGGAAGCGGGGAAACTGCACCGCTTGAACGGTCACACCCGGCGGGGTAGCGAATCGATCTCCTTGCTCCGGCCCAGTGGAGATCCGCAAGACAGTTTCGTCATGGCCCCTTCGGGCGTCGGCCTCGGTGCGGTACGTATAGAAGAGTGCCTCGTCGCCGACAATGGAGTGGGTTTCGAAGATCAGCGATTCGGAATGGCCGTAGCTGAATCCGAACCCGGTCCAGACCGTACGAACCGCTGAGCCATTCTCATCACACCAGTCTCCGATCACCGCGTACTCACAGTCGCCACGCAGCTGCGCCCAGTGGGATATCGAGATGATCCGGCCCGCCCGGTCATAGAAACGGTCGCGCGGCCAGAAGAACCCCTCCACGGAGTCGGTATCCGCGACGGAGGCGAACGACGTGCTGGTGTCCATCGCATCAGACAAGCAGCACACTCCGACAAATTCCCGGCGTCTGACTCCGCAGCGACACCTGAACGAATCCCCCGCCCCAACCGGGCCAGCGGCACGGAGCCCACTTGACCAGCGGTCAAGTGCGCTCGGATTCAGAGCAGTTTCGGCGCGTGCACAGCCGCACTTAACGTGCAGTGGCGCGCACGACGTGCGCATGAATGCCGTCGGACGCCTGTTCCAAACCGCCACGGACGGCCGACTGGTCCCAGATTTGGTCCCGAGACAAACTTCAGACTCCCGAGGGAAGGTGAACTCGAACGCAAAACCGCTGTTCAGAGCCGGTTTTCAAACGTCGGGCTGACAGGATTTGAACCTGCGACCACTTGACCCCCAGTCAAGTGCGCTACCAAGCTGCGCCACAGCCCGCGGCGCTGCCGGGATCGCCGGCAGCAGGGCATGAGCCTACCGCAGGGTCGCCCGTAGGCTGCTCACCGATGACCACCGACGACACTCCCCTGTGGCTGTTCGCCGACCAACTCGGCCCGGCGGTGTACGGCGGCG
>Ga0194063_10000385_pt1 | contig 32708 bp, 30 predicted proteins | sample SepL3720m_MetaG_FD_155459 | JGI IMG/M metagenome (GOLD analysis project Ga0194063, IMG submission 155459) | Anoxic zone freshwater microbial communities from boreal shield lake in IISD Experimental Lakes Area, Ontario, Canada - Sep2016-L373-20m | ecosystem: Environmental > Aquatic > Freshwater...
CCGTGAGCCAGAACTCGAATCTGGAACTGATTCACTTTGTCCGCGACGAACTGGCGCGGCTCGGCGTCAAGAGCCGACTCAGCTACAACGCCGACAAGTCCAAGGCCAATCTGTTCGCCACTTTGGGCGAGAACAAGTCGGCTGGCATCATCCTGTCTGGCCACACCGATACTGTTCCGTGGGACGGACAGGACTGGTCGGTGCCGCAATTGGGCGCGCTGCTGAAAGAGGGGCCCGAGCCGCGTCTTTACGGTCGCGGCAGCGCCGACATGAAGGGTTTCATTGGCGTGGCGCTGTCGCACGCCGAACAATTCCTGAACAGCACGGCGCCCTTTGCCGTGCACCTGGCCCTGAGTTACGACGAAGAGGTGGGATGCTTTGGTGTGCGCGAGTTGATTGCCGACTTGCGCGATGCCGGCATCAAGCCGCTAGCCTGCATCATTGGGGAGCCGACCCGCATGGTGCCGGCGATTGCGCACAAGGGTGTCTACCGCTATCGTTGCTGCGTGCGCGGCAAGGAGGCACATTCATCGCTGACACCCAAATCCGTCAATGCGATCGAGATGGCAGCGCGTTTGATTGGCAAGGTGCGTGATATGGCCGAGGGTTTCGAGCGCGACGAGCCGCGTTATGAAGGCTTTGATGTGCCGTTTTCGACCGCCAGCGTCGGGCAGTTTCAGGGTGGCATCGCCGACAACGTGGTGCCGCGCGACGCCTGGTTTCACTACGAGTTTCGTGATCTGCCGACGGCCAATGCCATGCTGATGCAGCAAGAGATCGTGGCGCAGGCACGCCGCCTGGAAGTGGCGATGAAGAGGATCGCCCCCGAGGCGGGTTTCCAGTTTGAAACCATTTGCGAGATCCCGAGTTTTCTGTGCAGTGCGGATGATCCGGTCACCCTGCTGGCGCAGCAACTGTCAGGTCAGAGCGGCACCACGCAGGTGGCCTTTGGCACCGAAGCAGGCCTCTTCAAGCAGTCCGGCATCCCGACGGTGGTTTGCGGCCCGGGCAGCATTGAGCAGGCGCATCAGCCGGATGAATATGTCAGCCTGGCGCAGTTGGCGCAGTGTGAACGCTTTATGCAAGGGCTGGCCGCAACGCAGTCATTGCCTGGAACTACTCAATTTTGATGGCGTCCAGTGTGGTCGCCGTGGTCACGCGTGCCGTGCCGGGGCCGTTCAGCAGAATCCAGACCGAGGCCTGCTCTTCGTAAAGGCTGCTGCCTGGTACGCAGTCCGCAGGCAGCACCAACTTGTAGCCGTATTGCGCGGCGGCGGTGGCCGTATGCAGCGCTGCGCCAGACGCCGAGGTTCCGCAGACGATGACGGTCTTGATGTTCCTGGCTTTCAGGTACTCATCGAGTTTGGTGCCGAAGAACTTGTTCACGCTGGCTTTGACAATTGGCTCGTCGTCTCGGGGTGCTACCGGCGGCAACATGGTTTCGCGCGATCCGCGTGGCGTGTTGCTGTAGAACACCGGCATCCCGGCCTTGCGTGCCTGGTCCAGAAACTGGGCCATGGCTGGCACGGCAGCAACGCAGCGCGGTCGACCTTCCAGATTGCATGTAGCCTGCTCAATATCGAGCAGCAGCAGCGCGGTGTCGCTGGCCGTTACCTTCACCGCGGCCAGCTTGGGCGCGGGGGGCGCCGGAACCTGGTTCCACAACTCAACGATGTTGGACGCGTTGGCCGAGAAAGTGGCCAGGACGAGGGTCGCAGCCAGCATGGGAACGCGAATATTCATGATCTCCTCCGCTTGGTTCAGTTGATCGGCGTCGATCAGTCTAAACGCAAATTTCAGTTACATTGCGGGCTGGCATGAATAACCCTCGTCCCGAACTGAAAGTTGCGGTCGTGATGCGCCGCGAACGCATCACCACAGCCATGAGCCGCTGGCAGGACTGGCGCTGGGTGTTGGGCGATGTGGTGCCGCACGAGGAAGCTTTTGGTAGCAGCGCACGCATCCTCTACAAGGACGAGCAGGAGGAGCGCTGGCTGCATCCTGACTACACGGTGAGCTTGTACGGCGACGATGCCGAAGGGTACTACCTCAATCTCAGCACCAGCGCACCCTGCTGGTTTGTTTTGTGGCGCCTGGAAGAAGAAGCCACTTTGTGCGAGACGCCGATGGCGCGACCCGAAGTTGTGAGTCTTAGCTATGTGGATGCCGGGCGCTGGCTGGACGCCCAGGAGACCGTGGAGCAGGTTCCGGCGCCGGCCGCAGTTGTCGAGTGGCTGCAGACCTTTGTCGACCAGCACCGCGAGGAGGAACCACGGCGCCGCCGCCGGCCCGAGAGTTTTCGATCCCTGACCGACCGGTTCGGAAATCCGGCGTTGATCAGCACGGGAAAAAGTCGTGGCTGATGGTTTCCTGAGCCGCTGGTCGCAGCGCAAACAGGCCTTGCGCACGGGCCAGATGATCGAAGAGCCGGTGCCCCAGCCATGGGTCCCGCTGGCCCAACCAGTCATGCCGGCAGTGGCAGTGGACACGCCTTTGTCGCAAGAGGACAAGCCTCCTGCGCTGAGCTTGCAGGACGCCCAGGCCCTGACACCGCAATCCGATTTCGCACCTTTTGTGGCGCGTGAGGTAGCGCCCGAGGTACGCAACGCAGCCATGAAGAAGCTTTTTGCCGATCCGCACTACCAGGTGATGGACCGACTCGATACCTATATCGACGATTACTCGCAAGCCGATCCGATTCCCGAGTCGATGCTTCGGCAAATGGCCAGCGCCAAGTTTCTGCAATTGTTCGATGAGCCACCCGAGGCTGCGAATCCTGATACGCTCAGCCAAAGCACAGCCCAAGAACCGGGCGACCCACATGACCACACTGATTTGCAACTGCAACCAAACCATGCCGCTGGATCCCAGGGGCCTGGGCGCGGCGCTCAATGAGAGCCTGACACTGCATTCGGCTTTGTGTCGGCGCGAGGCCGGTGCCTTCCTGCAGGCCTTGCAGAGCGGCGAGGACGTGCTGGTTGCCTGCACACAGGAAAAGCGCTTGTTTGTTGAACTCGCCGAACAGTCGGGCCGCGCCAGACCTGGCGCTGCGAGCTACACGCCACTGCGTTTTGTCAACATCCGGGAGACTGCTGGCTGGAGCAAGGAGGCCGCCACGGCCACGCCCAAGATCGCGGCGCTGCTGGCCACCGCGCTGTTGCCTTTGGCCGAGCCGGTGGCCACCGTCAGCTACAAGAGCGCAGGGCGCCTGCTCATCATCGGCGAGTTGGGTGCTGCCGAGTATGCCGCCGAAATGCTGGGTGATGAGTTTGACATCAGCCTGTTCACGCTGGGCGCCGGTGGCGCAATGGGGTTTGCTGGCGCGCGCCAGGAGCGACGCTGGCCGGTGCTCGGTGGCAGGATCGAGTCGCTGACCGGTTGGCTCGGTGCCTTTGAACTCAAGTGGTTGCGCAATAACCCGATTGACCTGGATCTGTGCACACGCTGCAACGCCTGTCTGGCCGCCTGCCCGGAAGACGCCATCGGTCTGGACTATCAGATCGAGCTCGCACTTTGCAAGGCGCACCGCGCTTGCGTCACGGCCTGCCGGGTTGCCGGCGCGATTGATTTCAACCGGGTCAGCGAAACAGAGCTTGTCTCCTTTGATCTGGTGCTTGATCTGCGCGCTACACCGGCCTTTTCGCAGCATGCTTTGCCGCAGGGCTATCTGCGCTGGGATGGGCGTGATGCCAGGACGCTGCTGCAACTGCGTTCGCTGGTGGGTGAGTTCGAGAAGCCCCGATTCTTTGCTTACAAACAGTCCTTGTGCGCGCACAGCCGCAACCAGAAAATTGCTTGCCGGGCCTGCATCGACGTTTGCTCGGCCGGTGCCATTCGCAGCGACAGCCAGTTGCAGCGAATCTCGGTCAACGCCAACCTGTGCGTTGGTTGCGGCACCTGCACCACGGTGTGCCCCAGCGGCGCCCTGAGCTATGCTTACCCGCGTGCACCGGAGCAGGGTGTGCGGCTCAAGACCCTGCTTGGAAGCTACGCGCGCGCCGGCGGCAAGAACGCTGCGCTGCTGCTGCACAGCCAGCAAGCGGGGGCCCATTTGCTGGGTGACCTTGGACGCGCGGCACAACTCGATCCGGCAAGCCACGGGGTGCCCGCGCGCGTGCTGCCGCTGGAACTGTGGCATACCTCCTCGCTCGGTCTGGAACTGTGGCTGACGGCAGTGGCTTATGGCGCTTCGCAAGTCTGGATCCTGCTGACCGAGGAGGAGGCGCCGCAATACCATGAAGCACTGCGCAGTCAAATGGCGGTGGCACAAGCGATCCTGAGCGGCCTGGGCTACCAGGGCGAACATTTCCGCCTGCTGCACGCCAGAGACGCGCGCGATCTGGCAGCGCTCGACCTTGATCTGCGTGCCCCTGCGGCCCAGGGTGTCAGTCGAGCTGCATCCTTTGCGGTGCAGGGCGAGAAGCGCGCAACGCTGGAACTGGCCCTGGACCATCTGATGGCCTGCGCTCCGTTCAAACCTGACACGATTACCTTGCCGGCGCTCGCGTCGCCGCTGGGCGGTCTGCTGGTCAACAAGAATGCTTGCACCTTGTGCCTGAGCTGCGTCAGCGCCTGTCCGGTGAGTGCGCTGCAAGACAACCCGGAGTCACCGCAGTTGCGCTTCGTCGAGAAGAATTGCCTGCAGTGCGGCCTGTGCGTGAAGACCTGCCCGGAAACGGCGCTGGCACTTTTGCCTCGTCTGAACCTGAGTCCTGAGCGCAAGGACGCAGTGCTGCTGCACCAGATGCAGCCCTATGTCTGCGTGCGCTGTGGCAAGCCGTTTGGCACGCTGGCGGCGATTGAAGCCATGCTGGGCAGACTGGGTACGCACAGCATGTTTCAGGGCGCAGCACTGGAACGACTCAAAATGTGCGGCGACTGCCGGGTTATCGATATTTACTCGGCTCCCGATGAGAGCAGAATCACCGACCTCTGACCATGACACCTCTACCCACCCCGGAGCCAGCCAGCGCGCTCGACGAGGAACTTGCCCGTGCCGAACTGTATGGGCTGCTGTCCGCCTTGTACTACGCGCCGCCGGGCGAGGACTTGCTGGCGCAATTGCGACTGGCCGCGACCGCGGCGCCGGCCACGGGGGCACTGCTGGAGGAGCCCTGGCGCGCGCTGGTGGGCCTGGCGCGCGAGATGACAGGGCCGGCTATTGAAGCTGAGTACCAACGTTTGTTTGGTGGCATCGGCAAGCCCGAAGTCTATCTCTACGGTTCCCACTTCCTGAGCGGATTCCTCAACGAAAAGCCACTGGCCAGACTGCGCACTGACCTGGCTGGGCTGGAATTGGCGCGCTCTGAAGACATGTCCGAGACCGAAGACCACATCGCCTATCTGTGCGAAGTGATGCGCTATCTGATTGCCACCGACGCTGCTGCTGAACATCAACTGCTGCGGCAACGGGAGTTCTTTGCCAGCCACTTGCAGCCGTGGGTGGGTTTGCTGTGCGATGCCCTCGCGTCGCATCCGGCTGCGCATTTCTACGCGGCGCTGGCGCTGCTGACACGCCACTTTATGGATGTTGAAGCGCAAGGCTTTGACATGCTGGGCTGATTCCATGGAAACCAACTTTCGTGTTCCGGCTCGCCATGCCCACGTCGCTGCGGCCTTGCTGCTGGCGGCTGCTTCTCTGTTCGGCTTGACGATGCGGGCCGGTGCGCAGGATCTGAAGCCATGCCGCGTGCCCGGCATCAAGACCGAGGTGCAGTGCGGCGTGCTGTCGCGTGCGCTCGATCCGGCGCAAGCCGCAGGTGTGCGGATCGACGTGCACTACATGGTGGTGCCGGCGCTGGCGCGCCGCAAGAAGTCCGATCCTGTTTTTTTTCTTGCTGGCGGACCGGGGCAAAGCGCGATCAAGGTCGCACCGATGCTGTTGCAGCAGTTTGCACGACTCAACAATCGGCGTGATCTGGTGTTTGTTGATCAGCGTGGTACCGGCCGCTCGGCACCGCTGCTCTGCGATGACCTTCGCCACAGCACTTTGGCCGAGCAACTCGATACCGGCTTGCGCGAAGCCGCGATGGCACAGTGCCTGACACAGCTCAAGAAGCTACCTTATGGCGACCTGCGCTACTTCACCACGCTGCTGGCGATGCAGGATCTGGATGCCGTGCGGCAGGCGATGGGCGCGAGCAGGATCAATCTGGTCGGAGCTTCGTATGGCACGCGGGCCGCGCTCGAGTACATGCGGCAATTTCCGACGGCGCTGCGGCGCACGGTGATCGACGGCGTCGCGCCGCCCGATATGGTCTTGCCCTTGAGTATTTCCGGGGATGGCCAGGCCGCGTTGGAGGCTTTGCTGCAGGCCTGTGAAAAGGAGAGCGCCTGCCAGAAACTGCATCCAGCTTTGCGACAACACTGGGGGCAATTGCTTGCCTCCCTGCCACAGACGGTGACAGCCAAGCACCCCTTGAGCGGGCGCAGCGAGTCCTTGACCATCACGCGCGACATGGTCCTTGGCCTGATTCGGGGGCCGCTGTATTCGCCGCCCCTGGCGGCGGCCTTGCCCTTTGCCATCGACCAGGGGGCCCTTGGGCGCTGGGACGCCTTGCTAGGCCTTGGTTTTTCGGCGCAACCACCACGCGCCGCTGATCTGGCCATGGGCATGCACTTCTCGGTAGTTTGTGCGGAAGACTTTCCCCGTATCAAGAAGAGCGCCGACCAACCGGGCCGGGACTTCGCAGACAGCCTGGGCCGCAGCTATGAGCGCATCTGCACCGACTGGCCCCGCGCCGAGCTGGCAGATCAGTTCTATACCATTCCCGCCGCCAGCTCTGCGGTGCTGCTGCTAAGCGGCGGTTTGGATCCGGTGACTCCGCCACGCCACGCGCAGCGCGCAGCGCAGGCGCTTGGCGCCAAAGCCAGGCACGTGCTCGTGGCCCACGCCGGGCATGGCGTCATGACACTGCCATGTTTGCGTGATGCGCTGCCACGTTTCATTGATGCCGAGGACGACGCGCAGGCAGCGGCGGTGGACCTCAGTTGTGCTGGGCGCATTCCGCGACCGCCGGCATTTGTTCCGGTGCTGCAAGGAGGCGCGCCATGATCCGGATTGAACATCTTGCGCGCAGCTTCAAGGTGCCGCCGGCACCAGGCAAGTCGCTGCCTTTCAAGCGCGCTGCGACAGCGCTGGTGCAGGCCGTGCGGGACGTCAACCTGCTCGCGCCCAACGGACAAATTACGGGGCTGCTCGGACCCAACGGGGCTGGCAAGACGACAAGCTTGCGCATGCTGGCGGGATTGATCAAGCCCGACGCCGGGCGCATGACGGTCGACGAAGTGGACGTTGCCCGAGAGCCTCTGCTGGCGCTTTCTCGTCTGGGAGTGCTCAGCGATTCGCGTGGCCTGTATCCGCGCCTGACAGCGCGTGAAAACATTGTTTACTACGGCGCTTTGCAGGGCATGACGCGCGATGCGGCGCAGTCGCGTGCCGAATCACTGGCCCGCATGCTCGACATGACAGCTTTGCTGGAGCGCCGCACCGAGGGCTTCAGTCAGGGCGAGCGAATGAAGACGGCCCTGGCGCGGGCGCTGGTGCACGATCCGGCCAACATTGTGCTGGATGAGCCGACCAACGGGCTTGACGTCATTGCCACGCGGGCACTGCGTGACTCCTTGCGCCTGCTGCGCTCGCCTGAGGGAGGAGCGAAGTGCATTGTCTTTTCCACCCACATCATGCAGGAGGTGGAGCGTCTGTGTGACAGCGTGGTGGTGGTGGCTCACGGACGCTCGGTGGCCAGCGGCACGGTAGCGGAGTTGCTGGAGCGGACCGGAAAGACCGATTTTGAGGAAGCCTTTGTACAGTTGGCCTTTGTCCCGGTCGAGTTGACTGCGGTGGGAGTGGCGGCATGAACTTTATGAGCGTCGCGCGGGCCGTTTACCGCAAAGAAATCATCGACTCCCTGCGTGACAAGCGCACCATGCTGGGGGTGTTGCTCTCAGGGGTCGTGATGGGGCCGCTGATTCTGATTGCCCTGTCAGGCTTTATTGCGTCGATGGAGGAACACGCCGAAAAGCGCGAGGTTTACGTCAGTGGGCTGTCCGACGGACCAAGTCTGCAGAATTTTCTGGAGCGCCAGACCTGGGTAGCGAGGGAGGCGCCAGCTGACTTCGAGGCGCTCTTGCGAGCGTCCAAGCTGGGGGATCCGGTCGTCTTGCTGCCGAGCGACTTTGAGTCAGCCATCGAGCGTGGCCAGGCGCCGGTGGTGGAGGTGGTGAGTGACAGCGCGAACCGGCAAAGCAGTTCGGCGCTTCCGCGCGTGCTGCAACTGCTGAGCGGGTTCAACCGCGAACGCTCCGGCTTGACGCTGGCCACGCGCGGCGTATCGGGTGCGGTGCTGGAGTCGATGCAGGTGCAGGAGCGCGATCTGGCCAGCACGCAGACGCGCGCCGCGCAGCTGACCGGCATGCTGCCGTTCTTTGTCATGATGGCCGTGTTGTATGGGGCGCTCAACGCAGCCATGGATACGACGGCGGGCGAGCGTGAACGTGGTTCGCTCGAGCCGCTGGTCATGAACCCGGCCCATGCGCTGGCGCTGGTGTTGGGAAAATGGGGTGCTGTGGCCAGCGTTGGCATGCTGGTGGCACTGCTCAATTGCCTGAGTTTCCTGCCGGCGCAATGGCTGTTGCGCAGCGATGTGCTGCAGGCCATGTTTCAGTTCGGCACGCGCGAGGTGGTGCTGTTCCTGTTGCTTCTGCTGCCCTTCGCAGCGGCGCTTTCCGCGCTTCTGATGGCGATATCGATTGTCTGCAATAGCGTGAAGGAGGCGCAGGCCAGCGCAACCGTGTTGGTGCTGGGCATTTCGCTATTGCCGCTGATGACGCTGCTGAACCAGAGCGGCGAGGCGCCCTGGCATTTGTGGGTGCCGGCGCTGGCCCAGAGTAGCTTGATGACACGCGTCATCAAGGGGGAGGACCTGACACTGATGCAATTTGCCGTGCCGTTCCTGGTTTGCGTGGTTCTGACGGTTGCCGGACTCTGGTTTGTCTCGCATCATCTAAGGCGCACGGCGGTCAAGTGAGTGCGGGTTTGTCCTAGGTGAATCAAGCCTGGTAGTCGTTGTGGCATAAGACCGATGTACCTACACTATGAAGTGGGTTGCATAAGAGTTCTATATGTCGGAGACCAGGATGCCAAACAATCAAGCCAAAGCCTCGCGGCGCGGATTTTTTCTTTCTGCCTCGGCAGTAGGTGCTGCAGTGGCCACAACGGCCTGGCTCAAGACGCCAGCGCCGGCGGCCGTCACGCCACCAGCCAGGCCAGCTCCGGAAAAAGGCGGTGGCTACAGCCTGAGCGAGCACGTCAAACAGTACTACCAGACCACGCGGGTCTGAGCTCTGCCTTCCTTCCTGATTGGAGACTTCCATGCTGTTGACCAAGAAATCGGGCACTGTCGGCCCAAGCGAGCATTCCTCCTTCGTTCACGGTTTGCGCCGCGGCCTCTCTACGGCCCTGCCGACCATGGACCGGCGCGCTTTTCTGCGCCGCTCCGGTCTGGGTGTGGGTGTCGGCCTGGCTGCCTCGCAGCTCACGCTGGTCCGCAAGGCGCATGCCGGTCCTGGCAATGTCGCCATTGGCGAAGGCAAGATCGAGATCAAGCGCACGGTCTGCACCCATTGTTCGGTCGGTTGCGCGGTGGACGCCGTGGTCGAGAACGGCGTCTGGGTGCGTCAAGAGCCGGTTTTTGACTCGCCGATCAACCTCGGAGCGCATTGCGCCAAGGGAGCGGCACTGCGTGAGCACGGGCACGGCGAATTCCGGCTGCGTTACCCGATGAAGTTGGTCAATGGCAAGTACCAGCGCATCAGCTGGGACACGGCGCTTGCCGAAATCAGCGAACGCATGCTGGAGCTGCGCAAGGCCAGCGGGCCGGACTCGATTTACTGGGTTGGATCGAGCAAGCACAACAACGAGCAGGCCTATCTGATGCGCAAGCTGGTCAGCCTCTGGGGCTCCAACAACTGTGACCATCAGGCGCGCATCTGCCACTCCACTACGGTGGCTGGTGTTGCCAACACCTGGGGTTACGGGGCCATGACCAATTCGTACAACGACATGCAGAACAGCAAGTGCGCGATGTACATCGGCTCCAACGCTGCCGAAGCGCACCCTGTGAGTATGCTGCACATGTTGCACGCCAAGGAGGGCGGCACCAAGATGATTGTGGTGGACCCGCGCTTTACCCGCACCGCAGCCAAGGCCGATGAGTATGTGCGCATCCGTTCCGGCTCCGACATCCCCTTCCTGTTTGGCGTGCTGTACCACGTCTTCAAGAATGGATGGGAAGACAAGAAGTACATCAACGACCGTGTCTATGGCATGGAGAAGGTGAAGGAAGAAGTTCTTGCCAAATGGACGCCGGACAAGGTGGAAGAGGCTTGTGGCGTCAAGGAAGAGCAGGTGCTCAGGGTAGCCACCCTGATGAGTCAGAACCGACCCAGCACCCTGGTCTGGTGTATGGGCCAGACCCAGCACACGATTGGCAACGCGATGGTGCGGGCGTCCTGCATCTTGCAGCTGGCACTGGGCAATGTCGGCAAGTCTGGTGGTGGCACCAACATCTTTCGCGGGCACGACAACGTCCAGGGCGCGACCGATGTTGGTCCGAATCCGGATTCACTGCCGGGTTACTTCGGCATTGTCGAAGGTGCCTGGAAGCACTTTGCCAAGGTCTGGAACGTCGATTTTGAGTGGATCAAGGGCCGTTTCTCAGCGCCGGCCATGATGAGCAAACCCGGCATCACGGTATCGCGCTGGATCGATGGTGTGCTGGAGAAGAACGAACTGATTGACCAGGACTCCAATCTGCGCGGTGTTTTCTACTGGGGTCATTCACCCAACTCGCAGACGCGGGGTCTGGAGATGAAACGCGCCATGGACAAGCTCGACCTGCTGGTGGTGGTGGACCCTTATCCCTCAGCCACAGCGGCGATGGCAGCGATGCCGGGCAAGCCGGAAGACCTGAACCCGAACCGGTCGGTCTACCTGCTGCCCGCCGCAACCCAGTTTGAGACCTGTGGTTCGGTGACCGCGTCGAATCGCTCGCTGCAATGGCGTGAGAAAGTGATTGAGCCGCTGTGGGAGAGTCGCAGCGACCACATGATCATGCAGCAACTGGCCGACAAACTGGGCATTGGCAAGGAGTTGTCGAAGAACTTCAAGATGCAGAAGGTCAGGGGCATGGATGAACCGGTGCCGGAGGACATCCTGCGCGAAATCAATGCGTCGCTGTGGACCATCGGTTACACCGGGCAAAGTCCGGAGCGGCTCAAGGCGCACATGCGCAACATGCACGTGTTCGATGTCAAAACGCTCAAGGCCATCGGCGGCAAGGACAAGGAGACCGGTTACGACTTTACCGGTGACTATTTCGGCTTGCCCTGGCCCTGCTACGGCAAGCCCGAACTCAAGCACCCGGGCTCGCCCAATCTGTACGATACCTCCAAGCATGTGATGGACGGCGGGGGCAACTTCCGCGCCAATTTTGGTGTCGAGCGCGATGGTGTCAATCTGCTGGCCGAAGACGGCTCTCATTCGCTGGGCGCTGACATTACCACCGGCTACCCCGAGTTCGACCACGTCCTGCTGAAGAAACTCGGCTGGTGGGACGACCTCACGGAGGCCGAGAAGAAGGGCGCGGAGGGCAAGAACTGGAAGACCGATCTGTCGGGCGGCATCCAGCGCGTGGTGATGAAGGTCCATGGTTGCCATCCTTTTGGCAACGCCAAGGCGCGCGCTGTGGTGTGGAACTTCCCCGACGCGATTCCACAGCACCGCGAACCGCTGTACGGCATCCGGCCCGATCTGGTCGCCAAGTACCCGACGCACGACGACAAGAAGGCGTTCTGGCGTCTGCCCACGCTGTACAAGACGATTCAGCAGAAGAATATCGCCGACAAGGTGCACGAAAAATTCCCCTTCATCATGACCTCCGGGCGCCTGACCGAATACGAAGGTGGCGGCGAAGAAACACGCTCCAACCCCTGGCTGGCCGAACTGCAGCAGGAGATGTTCATCGAAATCAACCCCAAGGTGGCGGCCGACAAGGGCATCCGCAACGGCGAGCGCGCCTGGGTTTCCACACCGACGGGAGCGCGCCTGAATGTGCAGGCCATGGTGACCGAGCGCGTTGGCCCTGATACCGTGTTCATGCCGTTTCACTTCTCGGGCCGCTGGCAGGGTGCCGACCTGCTGGCCTATTACCCGAATGGTGCTGCGCCAATTGTGCGAGGTGAAGCCATCAACACTGCAACCACCTACGGTTATGACAGTGTGACCATGATGCAAGAGACCAAGACGACTGTTTGTAACGTGGAGAGGGCATAACCATGGCACGCATGAAATTCATTTGTGACGCCGAGCGTTGCATCGAGTGCAACGGTTGCGTTACGGCTTGCAAGAACGAACACGAAGTTCCCTGGGGTGTCAACCGGCGTCGCGTTGTGACCCTCAACGATGGCATTCCGGGCGAGCGATCGATCTCGGTGGCCTGCATGCATTGCAGCGATGCTCCCTGCATGGCGGTCTGCCCGGTGAACTGTTTTTACCGCACAGATGAAGGTGTGGTGCTGCACGACAAGGACGTTTGCATCGGCTGCGGCTACTGCGCGTACGCCTGCCCCTTTGGCGCGCCGCAGTTTCCGTCGCAGGGCACGTTTGGCGTGCGGGGCAAGATGGACAAGTGCACCTTCTGCGCCGGTGGCCCGGAGGTCAACGGAAGTCAGGCCGAGTTCGAAAAGTATGGACGCAATCGGCTGGCCGAAGGCAAACTGCCGGTCTGCGCCGAGATGTGCTCAACCAAGGCGCTGATCGCCGGCGACGGCGATGTGGTGGCCGACATCTTCCGCAACCGCGTGCTCAAGCGCGGCAAGGGAGCGGAGGTCTGGGGCTGGGGTACGGCTTATGCCTCCAAGCAGGCCGGGCAGCCGGGTGTTTCCGCACCGGAAGGAGCCAAATCATGAAGCCAATCCTATCGGTTTGCGCATTGGTCTTGCTGCTCACAGCTTGCGGTGAGACGCCGCAGACGCTGGGCGCAGCGCGCAAGGACGACTCAGCTTACCAGGGGACCGGCAAGGGTTTTGCTGCGGCTGGCTGGAAGCAGGGCGACAAAGGTGCCTGGGAATCGCAACTGAAGGCGCGTGCGCAGCAGGGACAGAACGACTACGGCCGGATGAACTGAGCAGGAGGCACGGATGAAAAGACCTTTTGTTCTTGTTATTGCGCTGCTGGCCAGCCTGACTGCGCTGGCGCAAGGCGTGCCAGCGCCCGCCGCCGCACCCGTGGTCCAGAGTCAGAATATTGCCGACGTGAAGCCGGACGCCAGTACCGAGCCGGGCTATGCCATGCAAAGCAACGGCGAGCGCGCCAAGGTGCAGCCCGGCAATAACGCGCCTATGTGGCGTCAGGTTCGCGCTGGCGTCAACGGCGTCAGCAGTCTGCCCAAGTCTGAAGCGCCGGAGGCCGGCAACCTGATACAGCCTTTTGTGCAGTATCCCGGTTCGCGTCTGACCAATGCGGGAGAAGCATGGCGCCAGGTGCGAAACAATTTCATCATTCCCTATGGCGGCGCCTTGCTGCTGATTGTGCTGGGCGCGATCGGCCTGTTTCACTGGCGCATCGGTCCCATGAAAGTGCAGGACGAGCCGACCGGGAAACTGGTGGAGCGCTTCACGCCGCTGGAGCGTTCGGCGCACTGGGCCAACGCCGTCGCTTTCTGTGTGCTGGCAGTCTCCGGGGTCGTGATGGCCTTCGGCAAGTTCTTTTTGCTGCCGGTCATCGGCACCACCTTGTTTGGCTGGCTGGCCTATGGCCTGAAAAATCTGCATAACTTTGCCGGTCCGGTCTTCGCCGTGTCACTGTTGATCGTGATCGCGACCTTTATGCGTGACAACATGCCAGCCAAAGGCGATTTGAACTGGATGCTCAAGGGCGGTGGCATCCTGTCCGGGCATGAGATCCCTTCCGGACGTTTCAATGCCGGTGAGAAGGTCACCTATTGGGGTGGTGTTTTTGTGCTTGGCCTGATCGTCGTGAGTTCCGGTCTGTTCATGGACAAGGTGTTGCCGGGCTTTGGCTATGAACGATCGAGCATGCAGATTGCGCACATGGTGCACGCGGTCTCCAACATCGCCATGCTGTGCATGTTCCTGGGCCACATCTACATGGGCACGGCTGGAACCAAAGGGGCCTATGACGCGATGAAGACTGGTTATGTCGATGAAGCCTGGGCGCGTGAGCACCATGCCCTGTGGCTTGACGACATCAAGAGCGGTAAGATACCGGCGCAGCGTTCGCAGCCGGATGTCCCTGGCCAGGCCGTTCAAGTTTGAGGAAGTTTCCATGAAGAAAAATCTGAAACCCCTGTGGATCATGGGCGGCGCCATGCTGCTGGCCGCGACGGCGCTGGCCAAGCTGCCCGCACCGTCGGACGAAGCCAAGGCGAAGGCCGCAGAAGCTGCCGCCAAGACTGCCTGGACCGGCAAGCTGGAGGCTTACCAGTTGTGCAAGGCGCAGGACAAAGTGGCGGCGCGTACCAAGCCGGCTGTGAAGGGTGCAAAGCCTGTGGCGCCGGCGAGCAGCTGCGTTGACCCGGGTCCTTTTGTTTACGTTGCGCCCGTGGCAGGCGCTGCCGCACCTGCCGCCGCAGCTTCGGCCGTCGCGGCGAAAAAATCCTGAGTCCGCTGCCCAACCTGACGCAGGCGCGTGCGCCTCTGACGCGCGAAGTCAGTGCAGTCAACGAGTTTGGCGAGCCGGCGACGGTATCGATCCCAGCCGAACGCGCATTGACGGTTTACGTAGACAAGCGCGAACTCGTGACCCTGATGACGCTGGGTGCCCATCCCGAATTGCTGGTGCTGGGTTTTCTGCGCAACCAGCGCCTGCTGCGCTCAGCGCAGGAAGTTCATTCCATCACCGTTGATTGGGACGTCGGTGCAGCTGCGGTGAAGACGCACCACGGCGTCAATGACATTGCGGCCCGCACGGCCAAGCGGGTCGTAACCACCGGATGCGGACAGGGTAGCGTGTTTGGTGACATGATGGCCGATGTGGACAAACTGGTGCTGCCAGCAGCCAGCCTGACCCAGGCGCAGCTCTACGGCATGGTCAACGCCATTCGCCTGCAGGAAAGTACTTACAAGTCAGCCGGGTCGGTGCACGGATGCGCCCTGTTCCGGGGTGAGGATCTGCTGCTGTTTGTGGAGGATGTCGGTCGCCACAACGCGATCGACACGATTGCCGGATGGATGTGGATGCACGGTATAACTGGAGCCGACAAGGTGTTCTACACGACGGGACGCCTGACCAGCGAGATGGTGATCAAGTCGGCGCAGATGGGTGTGCCTATCCTGGTGTCGCGCAGCGGCATCACGCAGATGGGTCATGAGGTGGCCGAGCGGCTGGGCCTGTGCACCATTGGCCGGGCCACGAACAAGCGCTTTCTTTGCTATACCGGCTCCGACCGCCTGCAATTGCAGCCAGAGTTGATGGGCTTGCCTGCGGCTGCGGGTTGATTTGTTCCTGAGTTTTTGGTGCTTGAAAAAGCCGGGTCTCGGCCCGGCGCCCGGCTGCGCCGGTACGCTGCGTTGCTCGGGTTCGGCGGGGTGCGCGCAAACTCGCTTCGCTCAAACATGCGCGCCCCTGATTCCGCCAAACCCTGCGCTACTCGCCTCCGCATAACGGCGGCGGGCAAATTTCAAAGTAGAGGTTACCAGCACCACCACCCGCAGAGAGTGGTGGTCTGGGGCCGCGCCGATTTAGTTACGACATAACTTGCAAGCAAGTTAGTCTCCACTGAAACTTCGTTTTCTGGGCATTTGACAGCATGAGGTGTGGGCCCATACCTCACTCTCTGCCACCACGACGGGTATCGGATCGACGGACCGACGGACCGCCAATGAGCCTGCCCTGAAATTCAATGCGAAATGCGTTATGGTCGGGTGATGTCTATTTCCTTCTGGCGCTTGGGTTGGCGTTCTTTATGGCGTGATTTGCGCTCCGGCGAACTGCGTCTGCTGATCGTGGCGGTGACGCTGGCGGTCGCGGCGCTGACAGCGGTCGGGTTTTTTGCTGACAGGCTGAAGGCCGGTTTGCAGCGCGACGCACGCCAACTGCTGGGCGGCGATGCGGTCATCGTCAGCGACAACCTGCCGCCAGCGACGTTCACGGCCAAGGCACGCTCACTCGGACTTGAAGTGGTGCAGACACTGGGCTTCCCGACCATGGGCCGTGCTTCCGACATCAAAGGTGGTACAGCGAAACTGGTGGCGCTCAAGGTCGTTGCGCCCGGCTACCCCTTGCGCGGCAGCCTGAAGGTTGCAAGCCAGCCTGGCGCGGTGGAGCGCATCACGCGCAGCGTACCGGATTCTGGTCAGGCCTGGGTCGAGGCGCCCCTGCTCGACGCGCTGGGTCTGCAGATGGGCGACGAATTGCTGCTGGGTGATAGCCGCTTGCGCATCACGGAGATCATTGTCAACGAGCCCGATCGCGGGGCCGGTTTCATGAGTTTTGCACCTCGCGTGATGATCCTGCAGCAGGACGTCGCTGCCACCGGTCTGATCCAGCCGGCCAGCCGGGTCAGCTACCGCCTGGCGGTCGCGGGCAGCGACAAATCGGTAGGCAGCTTTGTGGCCTGGGCGCAGGATGAGGTCAAGAGTACTCGCCTGCGCGGCGTGCGCATTGAGTCGCTGGAAGGCGGGCGCCCCGAGATGGGCCAAACGCTGGACCGGGCAGAAAAGTTCCTGAACCTGATTGCCCTGCTGGCAGCCCTGCTGAGCGCCGTGGCGGTCGCGCTGGCGGCGCGCGGCTTTGCGCTGGCGCACCTGGACGACTGCGCCATGCTGCGCGTGCTGGGATTGAGTCAGCGTCGCATCGCTTTGGCCTATGTCTTTGAGTTCGGTCTGATCGGTCTTTTGGCCAGCGCTTTGGGCTTGCTGCTGGGTTATGTGCTGCACCATGTTTTTGTCTTGTTGCTGGCAGGTCTGGTGGACACGGCCCTGCCATCGGCTGGCTGGTGGCCCCTGATGTTTGGCATGGGGGTGGGTATGACCCTGCTGCTGGCCTTTGGACTGCCGCCGGTGCTGCAGCTCTCGCAGGTGCCGGCGCTGCGTGTCATCCGGCGTGACCTGGGCAACCTGAAGCCGGCCTCGATCGGTGTATTGCTGCTGGGCATCGCCGGCTTTGCCGCCTTGCTGCTGGCCGCTAGCAGCGACCTGAAACTGGGACTGATCGCGGTCGGCGGTTTCGCCGCAGCGGCCCTGGTTTTTGCTGCTTTGAGCTGGCTCGCCGTCAAGGCATTGCGCCTTGCGGTCAGCGAGAGCACGGCGCCGCGCTGGCTGGTACTGGCGACCCGCCAGCTCGCGGCGCGTCCCGCTTTTGCCGTGTTGCAGGTCAGCGCGCTGGCGGTCGGCTTGCTGGCACTGATCCTGCTGGTTTTGCTTCGCACCGACCTGGTCAGCAGCTGGCGCAAGGCCACACCGCCGGATGCTCCGAACCGCTTCGTCATCAACATCATGCCCGAGCAGGGGAATGCCTTCCGGCAGGCGCTGCTTGGCGCCGGTGTCAGCAAGTTCGACTGGTACCCGATGATCCGGGGCCGCCTGATTGCCATCAACGCCAAGCCTGTCACGCCGGACGACTATGCCGACGAGCGCGCCAAGCGTCTGGTGGAACGTGAATTCAATCTCTCGCACAGTGCGGCGCAGCCGCCGCAAAACAAGTTGGTGGCCGGGCGCTGGACGCCGGAAGAGGCGGATGCGATCAGCGTGGAGGAGGGTCTGGCCGCCAACCTGAACCTCAAGCTCGGTGATGTGCTCAGTTTCGATGTGGGCGGCGTGCAGACCGTGTCCAAAATTACATCGCTGCGCAAAGTCGACTGGGGCTCTATGCGCGCCAACTTCTTTGCCATGTACCCGGTGAGCAGGCTGCCCGATGTGCCGGCGACCTACATGACAGCCTTCAAGGCTCCATCAGACGCTCACTTTGACAATGCGCTGGTGCGCAGCTTTCCCAACATCACCAGTGTGGACATGAGCAGCACCATTGCCCAGGTGCAGCGTGTGCTCGATCAGGTGATTGGTGCGGTGGAGTTCCTGTTCGGCTTTGCACTGGTCGCCGGCCTGGTCGTGCTGTTTGCTGCAGTGAGTGCCACGCGTGAGGAGCGCGCCCGGGAGTTCGCCATCATGCGTGCGCTGGGCGCCAGGAGCAGCCTGCTACGCCAGGTGCAGCGCGCCGAGCTGGCTGCGGTCGGGCTGCTCGCCGGCTTTCTGGCGTCCGTGCTGGCGACGCTGGTGGGCTGGGCGCTGGCCCGTTTTGTCTTTGAATTTGAATGGAACGCCTCACTCTGGGTTCTGCTCTGGGGCGCCTTGAGCGGCGCTGCGCTGGCCTTGCTGGCGGGCTGGTGGGGTCTGCGCGAAGTGTTGCGCCGGCCCGTGGTCGACACCTTGCGGCGCGCCGCCTTCAACTCCTGACCGGCGCCAGCAACACCAGCAGCGCCCCGGCGCCGCCATCGGCTGGTTTGGCCTGCACAAAGGCCAGTACTTCGTTTTTTTGCACCAGCCAGCTGTGAACCCGGCTTTTCAGTATGGGCGCCTTGCCCGGTGAGCCCAGACCTTTGCCGTGCACCACGCGCACGCAGCGGATGCCTTGCTTGTGCGCTTCACGGATGAAGAAACTCAGGTGCTCCCTGGCCTCGTCGCGGCGCAGTCCGTGCAGGTCAATCTGGCGCTGAATGCTCCAGTCGCCACGGCGCAGCTTGCGCGTGATGTCAGCACCGATGCCAGGGCGACGAAAGCTCAGCTGGTCGTCGCTGTCAAGTAGCGTGCCACTGTCAAATTCGTCGCTGATGGCCTCTTTCAGAACCGCTTTTTCATCGCGCTGGTATTGCATGACGGGCATCGCAGCCACGGTCTTCTTGAAGTGGGTCCGGTTCTTGTCGGGCAGTGGTTGAACCAGGCCTGCCGCCTGCAGGAACAGATTGCTCTCGACGGCGGTCTGGCGCTTCAGGCGCTCGGCCTCGGCCGCCTGCTGCTCGCGCTGCAGGGCTTGCGCCTCGATTTGCCGTTTGACCAATTTGAGTTCGGCCAGCGAGCCGACCTTGACCGGTTTGGCGCTCACAGCAATCCCCGTTCGGCCATCGACAGGGCTTCGCCCGGCGCGACAATCACGTGATCCAGCACCCGCACATCGATCAGTGCCAGCGCGCTCTTGAGGGTTTGCGTCAGCGCTTCATCAGCGCGCGAGGGCTGCACCGTGCCGCTCGGATGATTGTGGGCCAGCACCACCGCCGCCGCCTGATGGTGCAGCGCGCGAAGCACCACTTCACGCGGGTAAACACTGGTTTGCGTCAAAGTGCCGCGAAACAATTCTTCCATCGCCAGCAGCCGGTTTTGCACATCAAGGAAGAGGACTGCGAAGACTTCATGCCCTTTGGCCGCCAGTTGCAGCTGCAGATAGTGCTTGACGGCGTCGGGCGTGGCGAACACCGTGCGGGCCTTGAGTTGCTGCGCCAGGGCGCGTCGCGCCAACTCCAGCACCGCCACCAGTTCTGCACGCTTGGCAGGACCCAGACCCTTGACACGCTTGAGGTCGTCCGCACCGGCATGCAGCAGGCCGGCAATGCCGTCGAAGCCCTCGTTAGGGTCGTTGGCTGACGTCTTGAGCTGCAGCAGTTCGTCTGCCATCTGCAGCACACCCTTGCCCTTGATGCCGGTGCGCAGCAGCAAGGCCAGCAGTTCGGCGTCGCTCAGGGCGGCCGCTCCGCGGGCGAGCAGCTTTTCACGCGGTTGCGCGTCCAGGGGCAGGTCTTTCAGGGGCATGGGTCGGGCTTTTACAATGAGCCCAGTTTATCCGGGACTTCATCATGACCACCAACACGGCCTGCGTCCAGCCAGGCTCTTTTCTCACGCTGCACTACCGCATGGCCGGGCCGACGGGCGACCTGATCAATACCTTTGCCGACAAGCCGGCCACGCTGACGCTGGGCACGGGTGAACTGTCGCCGGCGCTGGAGGCGCGGCTGCTGGGTTTGCCGGAAGGGTCTCGTGCGACTTTCGAGTTGCCAGCGGGCGCCGCGTTTGGCGAGCGCCACCCGGACAAATTGCAGTGGCTGGCGCGGCCGCTGCTCGATGCCATCAGTGAAGCTGATCAGCAGTACGCCTTGGGGGATGTAGTGCAGTTTCCGGCGGCTGACGGCCAGGGGCGGTATGCCGGTTCGGTGCAGCGCTTCAGAACCGACGACCAGGGCGCGGCGGTGTTGTTTGACTTCAATCATCCGCTGGCTGGTCAGCCGGTGACCTTTGAAGTGCACGTGATCGGCGTCCTGTGAACAGGGAGCTTGAAGTTCTGCTGGCCGAGCCCAGGGGTTTTTGCGCTGGCGTTGATCGTGCCATTGAAATCGTTGAGCGCGCACTGGCGAAATTTGGTGCGCCGATCTATGTGCGCCACGAAATTGTCCACAACACCTATGTCGTCAATGACCTGAAAACCAAAGGCGCCATCTTCATCGAGGAACTCGAGGATGTGCCGGCCGGAGCAACCCTGATTTTTTCGGCACACGGTGTCAGCCGCGCCGTTCAGGAGGAAGCAGCGGCGCGGGGCTTTCGGATTTTTGACGCCACCTGTCCGCTGGTGACCAAGGTGCACGTGGAAGTGGCCAAGCTGCGCCGCGAAGGCTTTGAGTTCATCATGATCGGTCACAAGGGGCACCCCGAAGTTGAGGGCACCATGGGGCAGCTTGATGGCGGCATGCATCTGGTCGAAGACGTGGCCGATGTCGCGAAGGTGCAGCCGGGGCAGACCGAGCGGCTGGCGCTGGTAACGCAGACCACGCTCAGCGTTGATGATGCGGCCGAGATTGCGGCGGCCGTCAAGGCACGCTTTCCGGCGGTGCGCGAACCCAAGCAGCAGGACATCTGCTATGCCACGCAGAACCGGCAGGACGCCGTCAAGATCATGAGTCCGCAGGTCGATCTGGTGATTGTGGTGGGTAGCCCGACCAGTTCCAACAGCAACCGGCTGGCCGAGTTGGCGCGCAAACTCGGGACCGCCAGTTACATGGTCGATAGCGCCGAGGAAATTCAGGCGCAGTGGTTTGAAGGACGGCAGCGCGTCGGATTGACCGCAGGTGCCTCGGCACCCGAGATTCTGGTGAACCAGGTCATGGAGCGCGTCAAGGCGTTGGGTGCGGTGTCGGTGCGCAAGATGAAGGGCATCGAAGAGACCGTCAAGTTTCCACTGCCCAAGGGCTTGAAGCTGGGGGAGCACCAGCCATGATCAGCCTGGACATTGCCCGCTCTGACATCGAGAACGCCCTGCGCCGGCTGGGTGCCCGGCAGCCGCAATTGCTGCGCAGAACGCCGCTGATGAAATTGCCAGGCAGGCAATTCGGTTTGGATTGCGCGGAAGTATGGCTCAAACTGGAACAGTTGCAGCTTGGTGGTAGTTTCAAGGCGCGCGGCATGTTGAGTCGCATGCTTGCCAACCAGATACCGGCCAGCGGTGTGATCATTGCATCGGGTGGCAACGCCGGGATTGCGGCAGCCGCGGCAGCGCAGGCACTGGGTGTGTACTGTGAGGTCTTTGTGCCCTTGCTGGCGAGTCAAGCCAAGCGCGACCGCTTGCGCCAACTCGGCGCCAGCGTGGTCGTCACGGGCGCTGCTTACTCTGAGGCACTAGAGGCCTGTCTGCTACGCCAGCGCGCCAGCGGCGCCTTGCTGCTGCACGCTTACGACCAGGTGGAAGTGGTGGCGGGTGCCGCTACGCTGGCTGCTGAAATTGAAGCTGCGGCAGGCTTGCCTGACAGTGTGCTCGTGAGCGTGGGCGGTGGTGGCCTGATCGGTGGTATTGCGGCCTGGTTTGAGAACCGCGCGCGCGTTGTGGCGCTGGAGCCGACCCTGGCACCCACCCTGTTTCAGGCGCGCCAGGCCGGGCAGCCGGTGGATGTGTCGGTCAGCGGCATTGCGGCCGACTCGCTGGGCGCCAAACGCATTGGCGAGATCGCATGGAATGTCAGCCAGCGCTACGTCAAGGACGCACTGCTGCTTAGCGACGAGGCGATTCGCGCCGCGCAGCTGTGGCTCTGGAACGAACTCAAACTGGCAGTGGAGCCCGCTGCCGCGCTGGGTCTGGCGGCCTTGCAAAGTGGCGCTTACCGGCCGCAAGCGCAGGAGCGGGTTTGCCTGATACTGTGCGGTGCCAATCTGGACCCGGCCAGCCTGGCTGGGTATGTTCATCCCGAACCAGGAAATTGTCATCCCGGACCCGACAGCTGTCATCCCGGACTCCAAGGCTGTCATCCCGGACCCCGGATCGAGCCCGGGGCAAGCTCTGATCCGGGATCCAGAGCCATGCCACCACTGGATTGCGGATCGAGTCCGCAATGACAGTAAGGTGCCTGCAATGACAGTAAGGTGCCGGCAATGACAACAAGGTGTCCGCAATGACATCGACGTGTCGACAATGACTGTTCGCCCAATATTTCAAAAATTACAATCTCACCATGCTAGACATTACGCTTCTCCGAAAAGACCTCGCCTGGGTGGTTGAGCGCCTGCAAACGCGCAAGCATCCCCAGAACTTTCTCAACGTGGACGGTTTCAAGACGCTGGAGGCCGAGCGCAAGACGATCCAGATCCGGACCGAGGAACTGCAGAGCCGGCGCAACAGCCTGAGCAAACAGATCGGTCAGCTCAAGGCCAAGGGTGCGGCCGGGCAGGGGCAGTGCGATGCAGTGATGGCCGAAGTGGCCGGCTTGAAAGCCGAACTGGAGGCGTCCGCAGCGCGGCTCGAAGAGATCCAGACCGACATGCAACTGCTGCTGCTGGCGGTACCGAATTTGCCCCACGAGAGCGTGCCGGTCGGTGCAGACGAGCACGCCAATGTCGTGGTGCGCAGCTGGGGTGCTCCCAAGGCGTTCAGCTTCCCGGTGAAAGATCACGTTGACCTGGGCGAGCCACTGGGGCTCGATTTCGAGATGGGGGTCAAGCTCTCGGGTGCCCGCTTTGCTGTCATGAAGGGTCCGCTGGCCCGCTTGCACCGGGCTTTGGCGCAATTCATGCTCGACGTGCAGACGCAGGAGCATGGTTACACCGAGTGCTACACGCCCTACATCGTGAACGCCGAAACGCTGCGCGGCACCGGGCAGTTGCCCAAGTTCGAGGCCGATCTGTTTGCCGCCAAAAAGGGTGGTCAGGAAGGAGAGGAGGGGCTTGAGGACGCGGCCCTGTACCTGATTCCAACCAGCGAGGTGCCGCTTACCAATTTTGTACGGAACGAAGTGGTTGCCGAATCAGCCCTGCCAATCAAACTGACCGCGCACACGCCGTGTTTCCGGTCCGAGGCCGGCAGCGCCGGGCGCGATACCCGCGGCCTGATCCGCCAGCATCAGTTCGACAAGGTCGAGATGGTGCAGATCGTGCATCCGGAAAAGAGCTATGCAGCGCTGGAAGAAATGACCGCTCATGCAGAAGCGATCCTGCAGAAACTCGGATTGCCCTACCGGGTGATGTCACTGTGTAGCGGCGACATGGGTTTTGGCGCCAGCAAGACCTACGACCTGGAAGTCTGGCTGCCGGCCCAAAACACCTTCCGTGAGATCAGTTCGGTCTCCAACTGCGAAGCGTTTCAGGCACGCCGGCTGCAGGCGCGTTTCAAGAACGCGCAGGGCAAGAACGAGTTGGTTCACACGCTCAATGGCTCTGGTTTGGCCGTCGGCCGAACCTTGGTGGCAGTGCTGGAGAACTACCAGAATGCTGACGGATCCATCAGCGTACCCCAGGTGTTGCAGGACTACCTTGGCGGGCAGACGATATTAGGTCTGACGCCAGGCAAGGCTTAGCCAGCGATGTTGGCTTCATCGGTCCGAAACATTGTCCTGAATCAAGGTTTGGCATTAAGTTTTCAGGGCGAGCGCGGTGATAATACCGGCTGTGTGATATTCGGCAGTCTTAGGGCGCGCTGGCGTCGCGCGCCTTTTTGAATCCCAAAGGAAAACTATGCCCACCTGGTTGCTGTATACCGTTGTTTCATTGTTTTTCGTTCTTGCCACGACTGCACTCTTCTTCTTCACCGTGACCCGGGGCGCTCTTCTGATACGCGGCGTCATGCCCGGCCCGACCAAAGACGCAGATCACGTCTATCCGATCTACTCCAATCTGCGACTGATCCGCCTGATCGATTTCCAACCCATCATTGCGGCTATTTTGCTGTTTCAGTATGACCGTCTGGTGTCAGCCATCACGCATGGCCTGCAGCACATGAACTTGCGTGGTAAGAATGTGCTGATCACATCCTGCGCCTTTGGCAACGTGATCCCTCGTGTTGTGAACGCGGCACTCGACACCGGTGCGCACCGCGTCCTGATTGCCGACATCATCAAGAACGAACTTGACCATGCCCAGGGAAAACTGCTGACGCACGCCGGCAAGATCGAATTCCTGCAAGAAAACGCCATTGCCATGAAGCAGGCCGACAACTCGGTTTCGGCCAACGTGATCTTTTTTCTGTTGCACGAACTACCGCACCATCTGAAGGGTCAGGCCTTGAAAGAAGCAGGGCGCGTGTTAGAGCCAGGCGGCAAACTCTATCTGGCTGAATTTCACCGCCCCGACCTGTGGGTACTGCGCGCTCTGAGCTGGACCTATTTCAAGGTGTTTGAGCCGCTCGGTCTGGCGCTCTGGGATACCCATGATCCACTCATGCAGCTTGAGGCCATGGGTGGTTTCACCTGCGAACGCCGCACGGTGTTCTTCGGCAACTTCCAGATCATTGTGGCGACCAAAAATATGGCATGATGCCGGGAGGTAGAGCGTGGGGTCTGGATCCCCCATCATACTGTCAAACGCCCGGAAAACGAAGTTTCAGTGGAGACTAACTTACTTGCAAGTTATGTCGTAACTAAATCTGCGAAGACCCAGACCCTCGCTCTGCTGGCCGCATACTTGGTTCGTGTAGCCAGTTCGTTTGGCGAAGGACGGGGTAGCAGCGAGGCTGTGTAAACACGCCACTTTGTTCTAAACTGAATCTTCGTACTGCGGGAAACTGCCTTATGAAGCGATTCATCGAAGGTCAAGACCGATCACAAAGTATTTTGCTGCCGGAGTGCCTTGACGATTTCGTTGATTAAGTCGATCTGGGCCAACTGGGTTTTGACAGCGTTGAGCCAGAACTGACGGGCCGGCCTGCTTACCACCCGAGCGTACTGCTCAAGATCTACATCTACGGGAATCTCAACCGCATTCAATCGAGCCGTCGCCTGGAGCGCGAAGCTCAATGCAATATTTGAAGCACCGCCGAGCGCCCGTATCAGTCTGGACGCCAGGTCATTTGCCTTATGATCCCCGACGTCCTGCCGGCGCTCCCGCGTCGACGTCCGCTCTTGGAGAAGCCTGGTGCAATTAGTTTGTCTTGATCTTGAAGGTGTGCTGGTTCCGGAAATCTGGATCGAATTCGCGCAGCGCACCGGTATTCCCGAATTGCGCCGCACGACCCGCGATGAACCCGATTACGACAAGCTGATGAAATACCGGCTCGATCTGCTGCGCCAACACCGACTGGGCTTGCGCGACATCCGCGAGGTCATTTCCGGGACGCGTCCGCTGGCCGGCGCCAAGGAGTTTCTCGACACGCTGCGGCGCGACTTCCAGGTCATCATCCTCTCCGACACCTTTTACGAGTTCGCCATGCCGCTGATGGAGCAACTCGGCATGCCAACGCTGATGTGCCACAAGCTCGAAGCGGATGCCGCCGGCATGCTGGTGAACTACCACCTGCGCATGCCGAACCAGAAGATGGAAGCGGTGCGACGCTTCAAGGAAATCAAGTTCAAGGTCATCGCTGCCGGCGATTCCTACAACGACACGGCGATGCTGGCCGAGGCCGATGCGGGCATCCTGTTTTGCCCGCCGCAAAACGTGATCGATGAGTTTCCGAATTTTCCCGTCACACGCAACTATGCAGAGCTGCGTACGGAAATCGACAAGGCGAGCGCAAGTCCACCCACAGCATGACGACAGCGCGCCTTCAGCTTACTGACATCAGCAAGGGCTATCCTGGTGTGCGCGCCAATGACGCGGTGTCCATGAGCGTCATGCCGGGTGAAATCCATGCGGTCCTGGGTGAAAACGGCGCTGGCAAATCGACCCTGATGAAGATCATCTACGGTGCGGTCAAGCCCGACGCCGGCAGCATTTTGTTCAACGGGCAGCCGGTGCAGATCCGCAACCCGCAGGAGGCGCGGGCTTTGGGCATCGCCATGGTGTTTCAGCACTTCAGCCTGTTTGGCACCATCACCGTGGCCGAGAACGTCTGGCTTGGTCTGGACCGGAGCTTGAGTCTGGCCGAGGTCACGCAAAGCATCAGCGCCAAGGCGTCCGAGTACGGACTCGACATAGACCCGACGCGCCCGGTGCACACGCTGAGCGTGGGGGAGATGCAGCGCGTTGAAATCATCCGCGCCCTGTTGACGCAGCCGCAACTGCTGATTCTGGACGAGCCGACTTCTGTGCTGGTGCCGCAAGCCGTGGAGAAACTCTTTGTGGTGCTGAAAAAAGTGGCCAGCGCGGGTTGCAGCATTCTGTATATCAGCCACAAGCTGCATGAAATCCGCGAGCTGTGCGATGTCTGCACGGTGCTGCGCAGCGGCAAGGTGACGGGGGTCTGCCAGCCGGCGCAGGAGTCCAATGCCTCCTTGTCGCGCCTGATGATTGGCGCGGAGCCACCCAAACTGACGCGGCGGCAGTCGCAACTTGGTGCGCCGGTGCTGCGTGTGCGCGCGCTGTCGCTGCCGCGCGAGGACCAGTTCGGGGTGGATCTTCACGATGTCGCGCTCGAAGTTCGTGCCGGCGAGGTGGTGGGCATTGCGGGTGTTTCGGGCAATGGGCAAAAGGAGTTGCTCTACGCCTTGTCGGGCGAGGATGTTCGCTCGCCAGCGGGAACGATTCAGATCGGCGAAGTCGATGCCTCGAGTTTGCGCCCGAAGGCTCGGCGCACGCTCGGACTCCATTTTGTTCCTGAGGAGCGGCTCGGACGTGGCGCGGTGCCGACGCTGGAGCTATCGCACAACCTGTTGCTGACACGCAGCGAAGCCGTTTCGCACCCGCGTTTTGCCGGGGGCTGGATCGGTGTCAAGCAGCTTGAAGGCCATGCCAGGCGCATTATTGGACGCTTCCATATCAAGGCCTCCGGTCCGACTGCAGTGGCGCGCTCACTCTCCGGCGGCAATCTGCAGAAGTACATCGTCGGTCGTGAGATTGACGCCAATCCCAAACTGTTCATCGTGTCGCAGCCGACCTGGGGTGTGGATGTTGGCGCGGCGGCGCAGATTCGGGGCGAAATACTGGCCCTGCGCGACGCCGGCTGTGCCGTGCTGCTGGTCAGCGAAGAACTCGACGAGTTGTTCGAACTCTGCGACCGCTTGCACGTGATGGCACGCGGTCGCCTGTCGCCGGCCTTGCCGATCGCCCAGGCTACGGTCGAAAAAGTGGGTGAGTGGATGAGTGGATTGTGGAACCCAACGGAGAACGGGGCGCCCCATGCTTAAGCTCGAAGCCCGGCCCGCGCCGTCCAGCGTCTGGAGTTACGCCTCGCCGCTGCTGGCACTGTTGCTGACGGTGGTCATCGGTGTGGCGCTGTTTGCGGCCCTGGGCAAGGACCCGGTGAGCGGCTTGCGCGTCTTTTTCTGGGAGCCTATCCGCAGCGCCTACGCGCTGGGCGAACTGACTGTCAAGGCGACTCCCTTGCTGCTGATTGCGCTCGGCCTGGCGGTCTGCTTTCGCTCCAACATCTGGAACATCGGCGCCGAAGGCCAGTATGTGCTGGGCGCCATCGCCGCCAGCGGCGTGGCTTTGCTGGCAGACAAGAACAGCAGTGGCTGGATTGTGGTCCCCATCCTGCTCGCGGGAGTTGTCGGCGGCATGGTCTGGGCTGGCATCACAGCCTGGCTGCGCGATCGCTTCAACGCCAACGAGATTCTGGTCAGCCTGATGCTGGTCTATGTCGCCGTACAGTTGCTGAGCTACTTGGTGTCGGGTCCCTGGAAAGACCCGCAGGGCTACAACTTTCCGCAGACGCAAACTTTTGCGCTGGTGACGCGCATCCCGCGCCTGTTTGACGGCTCACGCATCAGCATTGGCGTTTTTCTTGCGCTGCTGGGCGTGCTGGCGTCCTGGATCTTCCTGTTTCGCACGCGCGCAGGCTTTTCGTTGCAGGTGGGCGGTCTGGCACCGGCCGCGGCGCGCTATGCCGGGTTTTCGTCGCGCAGTGCCCTGTGGGTTGCCTTGTTGATCTCGGGTGCCAGTGCCGGCCTGGCCGGCGCGCTGGAGGTGGCAGGGCCGATCGGGCAACTCACGCCCTATGTGCCGGCGGGACACGGCTGTGCTGCCATCATCGTCGCTTTTGTCGGTCGCCTGCATCCGGTGGGCATGGTTCTCTCGGCTCTGTTGATGAGCATGTTCTACATTGGTGGCGAACTGGCGCAGTCGCGCCTGGGCTTGCCCAAGTCGCTGACCGGCGTTTTTCAGGGACTCTTGCTGTTTTGCCTGCTGGCCTGCGACACGCTGGTCAATTACCGACTGAAGTGGGGCAAGTGATGGAATCCTACGCACTGCTGATTGCAGCCACCCTGAACGCCGGCACCGTGCTGGCGCTGGCTTCGCTGGGGCTGCTGATCAACGAGAAGGCCGGCATCGTCAATCTGGGCGCCGAGGGCATGATGCTGTGCGCCGCGATTGCCGGCTTTGCCGCGGTGGTTCATTCCGGCAGTGACACGCTGGGCTTTGTTGCCGGCATTGGCGCCGGTGCCTTGCTGGCGCTGATTTTTGGCGGCCTGGTGATCTGGCTCAATACCAACCAGTACGCGACCGGTCTGGCGGTCAGCCTCTTTGGTGCTGGCTTCTCGGCTTTTGCCGGCATCAGCTATGTGCAGGAAAGAATTCCGCCACGGCCCAACTTTGCCGTGCCCTGGCTGTCAGACATTCCACTGCTCGGGCCGGCGTTCTTTCAGCATCATCCGCTGGTTTACCTGACCGTGCTGCTGGCCCTGGGCATGATCTGGTTTCTGTACCGCACACGCGCCGGTCTGGTGCTGCGCTGCGTTGGCGAGAGTCCGGAAGCCGCGCATGCGCTGGGCTATCCGGTGCGCCGCATTCGCCTGCTGGCAGTGATGGCTGGGGGCGCCCTGTGCGGACTGGCCGGTGCCTATGTTTCGGTCGTCTACACGCCACTGTGGGTCGAGGGCATGGTCGCGGGCAAGGGCTGGATTGCCTTGGCTCTGACGACATTTGCCACCTGGCGCCCGGCCCGGGTGCTGCTGGGGGCCTATCTGTTTGGCGGTGTCACCATGCTGCAGTTCCACTTGCAGGGGGCGGGGGTGGAGATTCCAAGCCAGTTCCTGACCATGCTGCCCTACCTCGCCACTATCGTGGTGCTGGCACTGATTTCGCGCAACCCGCTGTGGATCCGCATCAATATGCCGGCTTCCATGGGCAAGTCGTTTCACCCCGGAAACTGATTTTTCCGGTTCATAATCCTGCTTTTCTCCACCCCCTCCCGCAACCTGTCCAACAATAAAGGAAATCACATGACCGACCTGCAAAAACGTTCCCTACTGCGAATCGCTGCACTGACGGCAGTCGCTTCGGCCGCCCTGGTGGGCTGTGGCAAGAAAGAGGCGGCGGCACCTGCCACGCCGGCCGCATCGGCTCCCGCAGCCGCTGCTTCAGCGCCCAAGGCCGAGCCATTGAAAATTGCGTTTGCCTATGTCGGCCCGGTGGGTGACGGTGGCTGGACTTTTGCGCACGACAACGGCCGCAAGGCGCTGGAAAAGGAATTTGGCGACAAGATCAAGACTTCGTTTGTCGAAAGCGTGCCGGAGTCGGCCGATGCCGAGCGCGTCATCCGCGACATGGTAGGCCAGGGCAACAAGCTGATCTTTGGCACCACCTTCGGCTACATGGAGACCATGCTCAAGGTCGCCGCCGACAGCAAGGACGTCAAGCTCGAGCACGCGACTGGCTACAAGCAAGCCGAGAACCTGCGCACCTATGACAGCCGCACCTACGAGGGTGCCTACATGGCCGGCGTGATTGCGGGCAAGATGACCAAAACCAACACGCTGGGCGTGGTGGCCTCGGTGCCAATTCCGGAAGTCGTGCGCAACATCAACAGCTTCACGCTCGGCGCGCAGTCGAGCAACCCCAAGATCAAGACCAAGGTGGTGTGGGTTAACGAGTGGTTCAACCCACCGAAGGAAACCGAAGCCGCCACCTCGCTGATCAACGGTGGCGCTGACGTGCTGTTCCAGAACACCGATTCACCCGCTGTGCTGAAGACCGCCGAGGCCAAGGGCAAGCGCGCTTTCGGCTGGGATTCAGACATGACCGCCTACGGCCCGAAAGCCCATCTGGCCTCGGCCGTGATCAACTGGGGTCCGTACTATATCAAGGCCACCAAAGAAGCACTGGATGGCACGTGGAAGGGTGGTACAGGCGCGTGGTGGGGCGTGAAAGAAGGCGCGATCGACATCGTCTCGATCGCTGAAGACGTGCCCGCCGAGACCAAGGCCAAAGTGGCTGAAGTCAAGAAGGGTCTGGCTGACGGCAGCTTCGTGATCTGGAAAGGCCCGATCACCGACAACACCGGCAAGGTGCAGGTGGCCAAGGATGCCGTCGCGGACGACAAGTTCCTCGGTGGCCTGAACTTCTTCGTCAAGGGCGTTGAAGGCAAGGTGCCGGGCGCAAAGTAAGCGCTCCAGCCTGACATCGGAGCCGCCTTCGGGCGGCTTTTTTTTGGTGGTGCTGATCGGGCCGCAGCACCAGAACGTGGAAGTGCTATTGAAGTGGGCCGATGCGACGATGTACCGCGCCAAGGAACAGGGGCGTAGTCGGGTTCCATTCATGATGGAAAGGCGTGCCAAGCAGTGTCCTTGAGCGCAAGGCCATCGTCGGCGACAATATGTCCCCAATCGCGTCATTCCAATCACATTCCGGATGCAAGTTCAGCCTCACTCTGAAACGCTCACCTCCAGCAGCCAAGCACTTCGCAAACCGCGCAAGCCGGGCTGGAGGGTTGTCCTTGGCACGGCAGCCTGGTCGAGGTACACCCATGAACGGCCTGAAGGTGATGAGTTAAAGCTACTGGGCAGCGTAAGCAAGGGTGCTCAGGTTGGCGCGCTGGCCGTGACGCCTGATGGTGAGTATGTGCAGGTGGTTGGCGATCACCTGACGCCGCTCAAGACCAAGGAGATCGCGAAGGCAGTTGCCAATGCGTCCAAGGACACAAAGCGGGAGTTTTCAAGAGAGTCCCCGCCCTGGCCACTGACCCGCAATGAAGCCCCTGCACCGGTGGTTATCCTGAAGAAGCGCCGGGTGGCGGTGATGCCGTAGACGACATTTTTCAGCTCCATGACGTGAACCGAGGTGATCGCGATGCTCAACTCCACCGAACTTGACCACCAATACAACGCCCGGGCCGCGGTGCCTGACCATCCTGCCTATTTTGTGCGGTGGCGAGCCGACTCCGTTCGCGCGCGCAAGGCCTTGACCGCCGAGATTGACCTGGCCTACGCAAGCTCAAGTGACGAAAAGCTTGACTTTTTTCACGCCCATAAGCGGGGCAAGCCCCTTCTCATCTTTATTCATGGAGGCTATTGGCGTAGCCTCGACAAAAGTGATTTCAGCTTTCTTGCTCCGGCGTTTGGCGCCAGAGAGGTCAACCTCTCGGTGGTCAACTATGGTCTTGCTCCGGGCACTTCGATGGAGGAAATGGTTAGGCAACTCTTGCGCGCAGTCGGCTGGCTTTACAAGAACGCCGCAGCAATGGGCTTCGATCCGGGAAGAATAGTGATTGCTGGCCACTCTGCCGGTGCCCACCTGGCTGCGATGATGGCCGCCGCCGACTGGTCGAATTGGGATCACTCGCTTCCAGCCGATGTCGTGCATGGCATTGTGTGTATCAGTGGTCTGTACGATCTTGCACCGTTGGCACGCGCACCCTTTCTCAAGGATGACATTCGGTTGAATCGAGTTGGTGCGGCTAAGCTCAGTCCGGTCAACTATCGACCCAGGCTGGCTGTGCCGATGGTCACCGCCGTTGGTGGAGATGAAAGTGCAGAATTCCATCGCCAGAACGCGCTCATTCGAAGTTCCTGGCCCCACTGTTTTCGAAACGACGTGCCGCTCCCGGGGTGCAACCACTTTTCAGCAGTCGATGCCCTGGTGGACCCGGATCACCTTCTGTTTCTTAACACGCTGGGTCTTCTGGGCGCCAACTGAGGACGGGATCTTGTAAGAGACCCCGACGTTTGCGGATCTAGCGCCAGTGACGACCGTGTCCGTGACCATGGCTGCCAAACCAAATCCCCATTCCCATCAAGGCGGCGATCGGCACGTAATTGGCTTGACTGTAGTAAGCCGGATAGCCGTAATAGACCCGTGGCTCGGAGACGACGTAGGTGGGTTCCTGGTAGAGCGGCTGCGCATAGGTCACCGTGCTGGTTAGCGCAGCGATCTGCGAGACGGTTCCCACTGGCGTGACTTGAAGCTGCAGGGTAGGTCCGGGGTCAGAAGGCATTTGCACCGTGTATTGTTTGCCAGCAAATTCATAGACGACGTTGTAGGCAACGGCCCTGTTTTCGAAAACGTTCTGCGTGGTGCAGCGATGGATGTTCTGAAATTGCGAGCCTGGTGCGCCTTCCACGCTGTCACCAAGG
>Ga0194063_10000386_pt1 | contig 32667 bp, 30 predicted proteins | sample SepL3720m_MetaG_FD_155459 | JGI IMG/M metagenome (GOLD analysis project Ga0194063, IMG submission 155459) | Anoxic zone freshwater microbial communities from boreal shield lake in IISD Experimental Lakes Area, Ontario, Canada - Sep2016-L373-20m | ecosystem: Environmental > Aquatic > Freshwater...
CAGGTCAACAGCGGAGCAACCGTCAAAGACATCTCTGAGTACTTGGGCGTCCCGGTGCCGGACCTGATCAAGCAGCTGATGATGATGGGTGAGATGGCAACGCTAACCCAGACTCTTTCCGACGAGGCGATCGTGATCCTTGCTGAAGCGCTAGGCAAAGAGGTAGAGATCGTCACCACTGCCGACGAAGCAGCTGAGGCTCTGGAGTTTGACGATGATGAGAAGGACCTCGTTGAGCGCCCGCCTGTGGTCACGATCATGGGGCACGTCGATCACGGTAAGACGTCGCTTCTGGATGCGATCCGCAAAACCGAGGTTGTGGCAGGCGAAGCCGGCGGAATTACTCAGCACATCGGTGCTTACCAAGTCCACCACGATGACCGGGTAATCACATTCCTCGATACGCCTGGCCACGAAGCGTTTACCGCGATGCGTGCACGCGGCGCTCAGGTGACCGACATTGCTGTGATCGTCGTCGCCGCCGATGACGGCCCGAAGCCCCAGACCGACGAGGCGATCGACCACGCCCGCGCGGCTGGAGTCCCAATCGTCGTAGCCGTGAACAAGGTGGACAAAGACGGCGCCGATCCAACTCGTGTTCGCACCGAGATGACAGAGCGCAAGCTTCAGCCCGCGGAGTGGGGCGGAGAGACCGAGTACGTCGACGTGTCAGCTAAGTCCGGCGCCGGTCTTGACGAACTGCTCGAGACATTGCTCGTCGTATCGGAGCTTGAGGACCTGAAGGCCAACCCGGACACTGAAGCGAGCGGTTTCGTAGTCGAATCGCGACTAGATCCGGGCCGCGGGCCCGTCGTCACAGTTCTGATCCAGCGTGGCACTCTGCGGGTTGGCGACGCCTTCGTGGCGGGGCCGCATTGGGGCAAGGCTCGAGCAATGCACGACCACACCGGCGCCGTCCGTGAGTCGGCTGGGCCAGGCGACCCGGTTGAGCTACTTGGCTTCGACGGCGTGCCCGACGCGGGCGAGCTCCTCATTGTTACCGCCGACGAGAAGATCGCTCGCCAGCAGGCAGACGAGCGTCAGACGCGGCTCCGCAACGAGGCACAGGCACGGTTGTCTGGCCGGAAGATCTCGTTCGATGACCTCTTTACAGGAATTCAAGAAGGCGTTCTGAAGGATCTCAACTTGGTGCTTAAGGCCGACGTTTCTGGCTCGCTTGAAGCGTTCGAGGATGAGATCGCGAAGCTTCCCCAGGACGAGGTGTCTGTCAACATCATCCATCGCGGCGCTGGTGGGATCAACGAGTCCGACGTGATGCTCGCGGCGGCCTCTGATGCCATCATCCTCGGCTTCAACGTGAGGCCAGTAGGGGACGCGCGCGCAGCTGCTGACCGTGAGGGCGTCGAGATTCGCTCCTACTCGGTGATCTACAAGGCGCTCGAGGAGCTGCGAGATGCAATGAGCGGCATGCTTGAGCCCGAAGAAGTGGAAGAGGCTCTCGGCAGCGCTGAAGTTCGCCAGACTTTCAAGGCTTCGAAGGTCGGGACGATCGCCGGCTGTCAGGTGACGGCGGGCAAGCTCGTCCGCAATGCCGCGGTGCGCATTGTGCGCGACGGGACGATCGTTTACGAGACGACGATCAATTCGCTCCGCCGCTTCAACGACGACGCGAAAGAAGTCGCCGAAGGATTTGAATGCGGCATCGTCCTCGCGAACTTCCAAGACGTCAAAGAGGGCGACATCCTTGAGGCTTACACGACCCGCAAAGTCGAGCGAGAGCTGGCCTAAGGCGTCTGCCTTCTGTCGGCCCAATTCACACCGATGGCCTCATCGCGCATGCGCAGAGTCGACGAAGCGATCCGCGAGGTCGCAGCCGACACGATCACGAAACAGGTCAAAGATCCGCGCGTGGGCTTCGTGACTGTCACTGACGTGCAGACGACGCCTGACCTCAGTAGCGCCCGGGTCCATGTGAGCGTCTTCAAAGCACCGTCGGGGCCGGATGACTGCCTCGAGGCCCTGAACTCGGCCCATGGCCTCGTGCAGCGTGAGCTCGCCCGTCAGTTACGATTGAAGCGCACGCCGACAATTGAGTTTGTGCTCGACGCAACGCCCGCCAAGGCGGCCCGCGTTGAACAGATTCTCGAACAAGTCATCGATGACGATTCGATCCAAACACAATGACCCTCACGCAGACTGAAAGCCGAGAACAGACGCTAGGCGTGCTCAGCGGCGGCCACCGGTTCCTGCTCGTTACACACGAACACCCTGACGGCGACGCGATCGGTTCGCTCCTCGCTACGAAGCTGATCCTTGAAACCCTCGGGAAGGACGTCGTTAGCTTTATTGCGAAGGACGATCTGCCGCTCTCATACGAGTACCAATGGCTCGACGTAAGCGACGTGGTCGACTCGCTCCCAGCCGATCTCGAACAGCGGATCGTCGTCTTCCTCGATTGCGGCAACACTGAACGAAGCCCGATCGTCGAAGCTGAGGCGCCGCCTGAACAGGTGCTGAACATCGACCATCACCACGACAACACGCGTTTCGGTGGAATCAACCACGTCATCGAAGAGGCCTCGTCGACATCAGAGATCATTTGGGACCTTGCGGCTGGCCTTGGGGTCGCGCTGACGCCTGAGATGGCAGAGCCTCTGTACGTCGGGCTAATTACGGACACGGGGCGCTTCATGTACCCAAATGTGAGCCCACGGACCCACCAGATGGCCGGCGATCTGATCGCAACCGGGATCGACGCCAACCTCATCTTTAGGCGGATCTACGAGCGCTTGCCGGAGGGGAAGCTCCACCTCTTCGCGCGCGCCCTCACGAAGGCGCGCCGCTTCCTCGATGGTCAACTGACGCTCGCGATTTTGAGCGACCAAGATTTCGCTGAGTGCGATGCACCGTCAAGCTACACCGAGGGAATCGTTGACTTCCTGCGCGCGGTTGACGGAACTCGCGTCGCAGCGCTGATCCGCGAGACAACGGAAGGCGATGTCGAGAGTTATCGCGTTTCGATGCGCTCCAGCGACGGTTCAGTCGACGTTTCCAAAATCGCACGTGCTGGTGGAGGCGGCGGCCACGCCGCAGCAGCAGGCTTCAAGAGCGAACTCGACGACGAGCAGCTGATCGAGCTCCTCTGCACCGAGATCAGCGAGCAGCTGTGACTTGCTGTGGACGGCATAGTCCTCGTTGACAAGCCGGCCGGCCTTAGCTCGCACAAGGTCACCAACGACGTACGACGATCCTTAGGCGCCGCGAAAGCTGGGCATGCAGGAACACTCGATCCATTCGCAACCGGTCTCCTCATCGTGCTGCTCGGCCGGGCTCGCCGTGTGCAGAGGTTCTTCATGGGAATGTCGAAGGAATACGTCGCTGTCGCACGATTAGGAGCGACCTCTACGACCGGCGATCCGGAGGGTGAAATCACGTTCACCGGCGTGTTGCCTCCCGACCCGCTGGAATTGGTCAGCGGTCCGATCGAACAGCGCCCACCAATCTTCAGCGCGCTTAAAGTCGACGGCCAGCGCGCCTACAAAAGAGCCAGAGCGGGGGAGGAGTTCGAGTTGCCGTCGCGGCGCGTTGAACTCTTCGAATTCAGCGAGAACCAGCGTGACGAAGAGCGGGCAGAGCTCCTGATCCGATGTTCATCGGGGACCTACGTCCGCTCGCTCGTAGCGGATCTCGGTGACGCCTATACCGAAGAGCTTCGTCGAACGATGATCGGCCCATTCAGCGTCGAGCAAGCCGATTCCAAGCGCATAATTCCGCTCGAGTCGGCGCTTGGTTTCTTTAGCTCGCTTCAACTGTCGGCCGAAGACGGCAAGAAGGCGAGCCACGGCGTTGCCGTTAAGCAGCAAACACCGCTCCAAGGCCCATCGCTTTCTGCGCCTAACGATGTCGTTCCAGATGAGGTGGTGCTTTTCGATGCCGATGGCGTTGTTGCCCTCGCTGAGCAACGTGACGACGGGATGTTGAAGCCCGTCGTAGGCTTCCGCGAGTGAAGATCACGCGACTAGAAGACGTGGAGCCTCGGCCGCGCAGCGTCGCGGTAGGGAGCTTCGATGGCGTCCACCTCGGTCACCGCGAGGTGATCCGCGGCGCTGACACGGTCTTGACCTTCGACCCGCATCCGATGTCGGTAACTGCTCCGGAGCGGGCGCCCGCCCTGTTGACGACGCTGGAGCGAAAGGCTGAGCTGGTGGCAACGTTAGGCGTCGAGGAGGTCGTCGTCGTCACGTTCGATCAGGCCTTCGCGACGCGCAGCGCCGACCAGTTCGTTGACGAAGTGTTGGTAGGTGCGCTCGGCGCCTCGCAGGTCAGGGTCGGTAGCAACTTCGCGTTTGGTCACCGCGCCGAAGGCAAGGTCGCAAGGTTGCTTGAAGATTCGAGGTTCGAGACGACCGTTGTGCCGCTCTTTGATTTAGACGGCGACACCGTGAGCTCCAGCCGGATCAGGGGGCTCATTCGAGCTGGCGACGTCACGGAAGCAGCTCGCCTGCTCGGCGCGCCATTTGTTTTCGAGGGGATTGTCGAGGACGGTGAGAAGCGCGGGCGCGAGCTCGGCTATCCGACCGCCAACCTCTCGCCGTCGGCACCTTTCTGCACACCAGGCCAAGCCGTTTATGCCGGCTCGGCTCGTCTTCCTGACGGGCAGAGGTTCAAGGCAGCGATAAATGTTGGGCTGCGGCCGATGTTCAAGAGCGGACTCGGCGAACTGATCGAGGCTTACCTACTCGATTTCGAAGGCTCCCTTTACGGTCAGCCTCTGAGCATCGAATTTGTCACGCGGCTCAGAGGCGAGGAGCGCTTTGAGAACGTTGATGCACTAATCGACCAGATGGCAGCGGACGTCGAAGCGACGCGTCAGCTGATCACGCTGTAAGAAGCCGGGCTGCTAGCCTCCGATATTCGATGAGCACGCTTACTCCAGAGAAGACACGTGAACTCGCCGCCACCTATGGCGGAGGCGAGCAGAACACCGGCGACACGCGCGTCCAGATCGCGCTACTCAGCCAGCGGATCGAAGACCTCACCGGTCATCTGCGCGGGCACAAGAAGGACCACGCCTCACGGCGCGGCCTTCTGATGCTCGTCGGACGCCGGCGTCGTTTGCTGAACTACCTTCAGCGCAGCGACCTAGAGGCTTACCGCGAGCTAGTTGGCGCACTCGGTCTCCGTAAGTGAGCATCATCGCGCCCGACACACTGGTCCCCTCATTCGAGTTGGGGCGAGAAGATGGAACCAAGTTCACGGAAGCCGACCTGCTTGGAAAGCGGACCGTCCTCGTCTTCTACCCGTTCGCGTTCAGCCCTGTCTGCACTAGCCAGTTGCAGGTCTACACCGAAGCCCTTCCTGAAATTACCGCCGATGGCACGGTGATCTACGCCGTCTCAACCGACGCTAGTTTTTCCCAATCTGCGTTCCGTGAGCATCTTGGCGTGCCGATCGAACAGCTATCCGATTTCGAGCCGAAGGGCGCCGCATCGAAGGTCTTTGGCGCCTACTTCGAGCCTGCGGGGATGACCAATCGTGCTCTTGTGATCGTCGGCGACGACGGCCGCGTCCTCTGGAGCTACCTAGCCGAGAGTCCTGGAGATCTCCCGGGAGTGAACTTGATCATCGACGGGCTTGCAGCAAGCTAAGCAGCGCTTCGCTCTCAGCTAGAACGCCGTTCGATGTCGGCCGCTAGCAGCTGGTCAATCACTTCGGCGCGATAGTCGAAGATCGCCGCTACGTCACGCCCGACGAATAACCGGTTAGCGAGATTGCCAACTGGACCGTAGCCGACGGAGTATCGGACAACGTCGTGCATCAGGGTCTTCCCGCCAGCCAGCGGCTCGAAGCTGTGCGTGTGGTGCCAGAGCTTGTAGGGACCTTTGAGCTGCCTATCCACGAAGCGCTCGCTTGGCTGCCACTCCTCAATTTGGGTGCGCCAGTTAACAGGGACACGGTGAACCTTCAGGCGGTATTCGATCAGCGTGCCTGCCTGCATCTCGATTGGGCGCGGCGTGATGACTTGGAACTCCAATAGCGGCGGCGTAAGCGCTTCAAGGTTGGTCGCATCTGCGAAAAACGGGAAGACCTCGTCCGGCGTCCCCTGCAGTTCTTGGCGGCGAGTCAGTTTGTGGACGGTCATCGCATGGGGTACGGCGTCGATCGGCAATCAGATCTACTCTCTACGGTCAGATGCGCGATCTGAGCAGCCTCCCCGTTGGTCCTGTTGATTCCGACGATCACGTACGCGGCACCGTTGGCGACACGCTGATTGTGTACGCAGAATTCAGCTGCCCGGAGTGCGCTGTTGCTGCAGAACGGATCCGCGCAGCAGATCGGTAAGTCTGCTTTCGCCACTTTGCGCTTGAGAGCCGGAGCGCTCTGGCGGTCAAGTTGGCAATCGCTTCGGAATCGGCGGCGAGGCAGGGACTGTTCTGGGAATTTCACGATTCGCTTTTTGCCGATCAAGGCCGGCTCGATGATCCCCACCTCTGGCAGCGCTGCGAGATACTCGGCATCGATTTAGACCGTTTCGAGGCTGACCGGAGAGATCCCTTGCTGGCTGACAAGGTTGCCAGCCAGGCAACCGCGGCGATGCGGGCGGGAGCAACTGGGGCACCGAGTTTTGTCGTCTCCGGCTCCCTGCAGCAAGATTTTCCAGCTTGACTACGTGAGAGGCGTCCTGCGGCCATTCCCGCGAGGCGGCTAGGATGGCCTTAATCGGATATCGAAAAGAATTTAACTAACAGGCCGCAGGATCCGAAGGCGGCCTTGATGAGGAGTACAACACCAAATGACTACCAACACTGTGACCACGGTCTCGGCTGAGATCGGCGGCACTGAAATCTCGATGGAAACCGGCAAGATGGCCAAGCAGGCCGGAGGCGCCGTAGTGATCCGTCAGGGCGACACGATGGTCCTCTGCACGGCAACTGTCGGAAACCTGCGCGACGTCGACTTCCTCCCTCTAACTGTTGACGTTGAAGAGCGGATGTACGCCGCGGGCAAGATTCCCGGCTCGTTCTTCAAGCGCGAAGGCCGTTCTGGCGAGAAGGGGACGCTAACGGCGCGAATGATCGACCGTCCGATCCGCCCACTTTTCCCCAAGGGTTGGCACTACGAGACACAGCTGGTCGCAATGCCGCTGAGCGTCGACATGGTTCACCCGTACGACATCCTCGCGATGAACGGCGCCTCTGCGGCGCTGATGATCTCTCAGGTGCCGCTGCCGACCCCGGTTGGTTCGGTGCGAATTGGCAAGATTGACGGAAGCTTCGTAATCAACCCCACTGAAGAGTCATTGCTTGAGGGCTGCGAACTAGACCTAGTGGTCGCAGGGACCGAAGAAGCAATCCTGATGGTTGAAGCCGGCGCGTCCGAGATCGGCGAGGACGAAATCCTTGACGCGCTCGACATTGCCCATGGCGAGATCAAGAAGCTTTGCGCACTGCAGCACGAGCTGCGTGAGAAGGCTGGCCGCGAGAAGATCGTCTTCGAGGCACCGAGCCTCGACGAGTCGCTGGTTGAGAAGGTCCGTGCGTCGCATGGCGCCGATCTCGATGCCGCGACTCAGGTTGAGGACAAGCTCGCTCGTCAAGACGCCAGCAACGCCGTCTGCGACGCGATCGTCGCCGAATACGGCGGTAGCGAAGATGATCCAGACCACGCAGCGAAGAAGGCAACAGCGCAAACGATCTTCGCAAAGCTTGAGAAGGCAACGATTCGTAACCGCATCGCAGTTGAGAAGAAGCGTCCAGACGGTCGCCAGGCGCAGCAGATTCGTGACATCTCAATAGAGGTCGGCGTCACGCCGCGAACCCACGGATCAGCGCTCTTCACGCGCGGACAGACCCAGGCTCTCTCGACCGCAACTCTTGGCACGTTGAAGGAAGAGATGCGCCTTGACACGCTTGGTCTAGAGAAGAACCGCTTCTACTGGCACCACTACAACTTCCCGCCGTTCTCGGTCGGTGAGGCTGGCTTTATGCGCGGACCGAAGCGCCGCGACATCGGGCACGGTGCTCTCGCTGAAAGGGCGTTGGTCCCAGTTGTCCCCGACACTGAGACTTTCCCGTACACGATCCGGGTCGTCTCCGACATTCTTGAGTCGAACGGCTCGTCGTCGATGGCTTCGGTCTGCGGATCGTCTCTGTCGCTGATGCAGGCTGGCGTTCCGTTGAAGGCACCGGTAGCGGGTATCGCGATGGGGCTGATCAAAGAGGGAGACGACTACATCGTGTTGACCGACATCGCTGGCGTTGAGGATCACCTCGGCGACATGGATTTCAAGGTTGCCGGCACGACCGACGGCATCACTGCGCTGCAGATGGACATCAAGATCACCGGCGTAACATTTGACATTCTCAAGGACGCACTGACTCAGGCCAAGGAGGCCCGTCTCAACATCCTTGGTCAGATGGACGCTGTCATCGATGCTCCCAGCGAGGAGATGTCTCCGTACGCACCGAGGATCATTCAGATCCAGATCGATCCGTCCCAGATCGGGATGCTGATCGGGAAGGGCGGCGAAACGATTCGCGGTCTGGCTGAAGAGTTTGAATCGCAGATCGACGTCAACGATGATGGCCAAGTGTTGATCTACTCGGGCAATGGTGAGCTTGGAGAGGCACTACGCGAGCGGATTACCACGATGATGAAGGAGGTCGAAGTCGGCGACGAGTTCACCGGCAAGGTCGTCAAGACGACTACCTTCGGAGCATTCGTAGAGCTGGCGAAGGGGACCGACGGCCTACTCCACATTTCCAATGTTTCGCCGGGAGAACGGGTCGAGAACGTCGACGACGTCCTTTCGCGAGGCGATGAGATTCAGGTCCGCGTTGTCGAGGTCGATCGCGAGCGCGGTCGAATCGGCTTGCGTTTGGCTGATGACCCATCGATCGCTGGCAAGACAGCCGAGGAACTCGCCGAGGCCACGTCGAACGGTGGCGGGCAGCGCGGCGGAGGTGGCGGCGGAGGCTCCGACCGGCCACGGCATCGCCGCGGCGGTCGCGACTAGGAGCGAAGCATGAGCAACGAACGACCGGCTGAAGGCAACCAGATAAGGGTTGCCGTAGCTGGGGCCGCCGGCCGGATGGGCACGGCGGTCTGTGAAGCAGTCGAAGCAGCGGACGGGCTGACGCTGACAGGTCGCGCCGATCCCGCAATCGGAACATCGGTTAGCGACGTGCTCGGCGACGCCGACGTGCTCGTTGACTTCACGGAGCCAGGTAGCGCTCTCCCGAATGCAAGGGAGGCCGTAGCGGCCGGCGTCCATGTCGTGATCGGAACGACCGGTTTCGACTTAGGTCAGCTAGATGCTCTCACCGGAGCCAACGTCCTAGTGGCGCCGAACTTCGCAATTGGCGCCGTCTTGATGATGCGATTTGCGGCTGAGGCCGCTGCGCAGATGCCGTCGGCAGAGGTGATCGAACTTCACCACGATAAGAAGCTCGATGCGCCCAGCGGAACCGCAGCACGGACAGCAGCGCTGATCACCGCTGTCAGCGGCCGCGACGTGCCGATTCATTCGGTGCGGTTGCCCGGGCTAGTCGCCCACCAAGAGGTCATCTTCGGTGGCGTCGGCGAGACGCTGACAATCCGCCACGATGCGCTCGACCGCTCATCGTTCATGCCTGGAGTCTTGCTCGCAGTCCGCAGCGTCGCAGGATTGACGAGCACGCCGACGATCGGCCTCGAGAATCTCCTGTGACCAAAACTCTTGGCTCAATCATCACGGCGATCATCACGCCGTTCGACGATCAGGGGGGCGTCGACGATCAAGGCTTCGTTGAGCTGCTGGCGCACCTTGCCGCGAATGGCTCAGATGGCTTCGTCATCTGCGGCACTACCGGCGAGGCCGCAACATTGTCGGCAGAGGAGCACCTTGGGCTGATTGAACTCGCTGTAGCGGAGCGCCCGCCGGGGACAACAATTATTGCTGGCGCTGGGTCTAACGACACTCGCCACGCAGTCCAGATGACTGAAGCGGCGACGAAGCTAGGTGTCGACGCGATTCTCTCGGTCACGCCTTATTACAACCGACCGAATCGTCGCGGCATTGTCGCGCACTATGGCGAGATCATCAGAGCCACCGACAAGCCGATCATCCTGTACAACATTCCGAGCCGAACGGGCACCAACCTTCCAAACGAGTTCCTCGCCGAACTCGCACAACTCGACCGGATCGAATATGTCAAACAGGCCAACCCTGACGACGTCGCACAAGTCGACGGGCTCGGTCTTTACGCCGGTAATGACGACATGCTTCGGGAAGTCCTTGACCTCGGCGGCCTCGGCGGAATTCTCGTCGCTAGTCACATCGTCGGCCCGCAGATGCGGGCGATGGTCGAGCAGCCCGCGGCTCGCGCAGAGATCGACGCTGAACTTGCCGACATCTATGCAGCGCTCGGCGTCACAACCAACCCGATCCCTGTGAAGGCAGCGTTGGCTTTGCTTGGGCTCCCCAGCGGACCTCTTCGCTTGCCTCTCATCGAAGCGAGCGACGACGAACGCGCCGTGGTCGCTGAGGCGATGCGCAAGCTTGGGCTCACAGGCGACAGGCTCAGCTGATGGCAGACGGGACACTGCGCGTACTGCCGCTCGGCGGACTAGGCGAAATAGGCAAGAACATGACGGTCGTCGAGTTCGATGGCCGGTTGCTCATCGTCGACTGCGGAGTCCGCTTCCCGACCGCCGAGATGGTCGGGATCGACCTCGTACTTCCCGACTTCTCTTACCTCCGCGGTCGCCTGGATGACATCGAGGCGATCGTGATCACTCACGGCCACGAGGATCACCTTGGTGCGCTGCCGTGGGTGCTGCGAGAGCTCGCCCGCGAAGGCGAGCTGCCACCGCTTTTCGGTGCGCCGCTAACGATGGCGATGGCACGCTCAAAGCTCGACGAGCACAAGATCAAAGAGATTGACATCGAGGATGTTCGTCCGGGGGACGAGATCGAGCTTGGCCCGTTCACTGTTGAACTGATCCAGATGACGCACTCGATTCCCGATGCCATGGCGGTCGCGATCACGACCGACTTAGGGTCGATGTTGATCACCGGCGACTATAAGTTTGACCAGACGCCGGTCGACGGTCGTCCCGCAGATTTTGGTCGTCTTGCCCAGCTTGGGGCGGACGGCCTGCTGCTACTTTGCGGCGATTCGACGAACGCTGATCGCGCCGGCTACTCGGAGAGCGAAGCAGGAGTCGGACCGCATCTAGAGCAGGCTTTCGCCGGCTGCGATGGGCGGATTATCGTCACCTGCTTTGCCTCAAATATTCACCGCGTGCAGCAGGTTGTCGACGCGGCTGAAAGTCTTGGCCGGAAGGTGGCGCTTGTGGGCAGGTCGATGCGCAAGAACACGAACATCGGGCGGTCCCTTGGCCACATTGATTTCCCCGAAGGGATGCTCGTTCAAACCCGCGCGCTGGAGAATCTCGATGACGACGAGATCGTGATCATTTGCACAGGTTCGCAGGGTGAACCGCTTAGCGCGCTTCGACGGATGGCGTTCAGCGAACATCGCGAAGTTCAGCTGCGGCGTGGCGACACGGTGGTATTCAGTGCGACGCCGGTGCCTGGCAACGAGCGGGCAGTCTCCGAAACTATCGACCGTCTCTATCACATCGGCTGCACAGTGATGACCCCGCGCGACGCGCCGATCCACGCCTCAGGTCACGGCTATGCAGAGGAAATCAAGCTGATGCTGAACTTGACGAAACCGAAGTACGTGATGCCGTTCCACGGTGACTTCCAGCGGCTTGAGCTGCACGGCCGGCTCGCTGAGGCGGTTGGAATCGAGCCGGAGCGGATCTTCAAGGGGGAGAACGGCCTACCACTCGAAATCGATAGGAACGGCGCCCGCTTTGGCGACCCGGAGCAAGCGGGGATGGTCTTCGTTGACGGCGTCGAGCTGGGCGAGGTCAATGAGGCGCCTCTGCGTGACAGGCGGATGCTTAGCGCCGATGGAATCTTCGTCGTCGTCGCGACGATCTCAGGTGAGGACGGGTCATCTGTCGCTGACCCGGAAATCATCTTCAGGGGTGTTCCGTTCGCCGATCAAGCGAATGAGCTGTTGGATGAGGTTCGCGCCGTCACTGAATCAACAATCGCCCGAGCAGCAAAGGAATCGGTTGGCGAGCTCGATGTGATCAGCGAGATGCTCCACGACGATCTCGCAGAGCTGGTCTACAAGCAGCTCGGCAGGCGCCCGATGGTGTTGCCGGTCGTCGTAGAGGTTTAGCTCCGCTTAGCTTCGAACAGCGGCAGCTCGATGACGAAGCGCGCGCCGGGCTCGGCGTCCTCGACGAAAACGCTGCCGCTGTGCGCCTCTGCGACGGTGCGGACTATCGCTAAGCCAAGTCCTGTCGACCCGCCGCTGTCACCGGCATGGCGGACGAAGCGTTCAAATATCTGTCCGCGCTGCGCGCTGGGGATGCCAGGCCCATTGTCTTCGACCGTAAGGATCGCTGAAGTGCCGCGCTTGGTGAGACGCACCTTGATCAACGTTCCTGCAGGCGTATGGCGGACCGCATTCTCGACCAGGTTCGTGACCATCCGGTGGAGCTGATCTTGATCACCACAAATAACTACGGAACCGTCGATCTCGACCGTCAAGAGATGGTCGGAGGTCAACGCCTCTGCTTCGCTTGCCGCCTCGCGAGTCACTGACGCTAGGTCGACCGAATCCTGCGTAGCTGTCTGTTGATCGTCATTTCGTGCCAAGAGCAGCAGGTCAGCGACGATTCGCCGCATCCGCTGTGAGCTGCGCAGCGCGGACGATGCGGCCTCCTTTCCTTCGCCTTCTAGCCCGTCGGAGAGCAGTTCAAGGTTGGCCAGGATGCTGGTGAGCGGGGTGCGCAGCTCATGAGAGGCGTCGGCGACAAAATCACGTTGGCGCGTCAGCGCGTCTTCCGTTTCTTGCCGTGATGCTTCGAGCGATGTCAACATCTCGTCGAAGGTGCGGGCCAATTCGGCCACTTCATCATCGGTCGCCGGCTCCGGGACATGCCGGTCAGGGTCACGCGTCCTGGCGATCTCCTGAGCAGCGGCGGTGAGGTCGGTGACCGGTCTCAGCGACCGCCGGGCTAGTGCCAAGCCACCAAGTAGCGCCAAGAGCGCCCCACCGAGCACGCCGAGCACCAGCAAGAGGCGCAGCTGGTTGATCGTGCTTTCGAGGTCCTCGAGTGGGCGCGCGTACTCAATCCACACGGGGATCGCGAGCTGGGCAGCGGGCTCGGCCTCAGTGCGGACAAAGGCGTAACGGGTTTCGATTAGGTAGCCGTTTGACTCACGAGTGCCCGCCTCGAGCGGAGGCCCTAGGTCCGGCGCGGACGGTGTTGTGCCGCCGGGGAGTGGTCGGCGGTTTCCCCAGAAAAGCCTGATCGCGGCATTATTCGGATCGCCGTAAAGCTCCAACGAAGGTTTGATCTGATAACCCCCGGGGCTATGGGGTGTGACCGTGAGCCGCTCTTGCAGACGGTTTGCGGCGTTTGCGGTGTCGCTGATGAAGTCGGAGCGGATCCTGGAACTGGTCAGCTGGCCGAAGAGCGTCGCGAATGCGCAGAGGATGACAAATGTCAGCCCCGAGGAGACCAGAGCCAGCCGCCAACGGATGCTGATTCGATCAAACACGGATCACGTAGCCGACGCCGCGCACGGTGTGCAGGATCCGCGGCTCACCGCCGAGCTCCAACTTGCGCCGAATGTTCGAGATGAATACTTCGATCGTGTTTGTGTCGGCGAAGGGGTCGGCGCCCCAAACATCTTCAAGGAGCTGCTGACGGCTGATCACGACCCGCTGATTGCGCAGCATGTACTCCAGCAGTTCGAACTCGCGCTGAGTGCATTCAACTTGACGATCGCCGCGGGTCACCTCGTAGCTATCGGGGTTTAGGACTAGATCTTCAAAGCTGATGCTCGCCGCTCCTCGTGGTGGGCGACGACGCAGCAAGGCTCGCAGCCGAGCCAGGAGTTCGTCACGTTCGAACGGCTTGACCAGATAGTCGTCGGCGCCGGCGTCCAAGCCATCGACCTTTGACTGCAGCGCATCGCGGGCAGTAAGGACGAGGATTGGTACGTCACTGTGCTCGCGCATCTGGCGGGCCACCTCGGTACCGTCGATCTGAGGTAGGCCGAGGTCAAGAATGACCAAGTCGGGGTTGAACCTCGACGCAGCGGCCAGCGCAATCGCTCCATCGGCGGCAATCTCTGTTGTATATCCGTCAATTCGGAGGATCCGCTGAACAACTTCGGCAATTGCTTGGTCGTCTTCGACAATTAGGACTCGTGCGGGGCTCGATTGCATCGTGACAACAGGGTACGCATTCGGCTTTAGCGCAGGTAAAGGGAGATTGGGCCCGGCGTCGAAGAGGCCTTTCGAGGACAAAACGCCGATGGCCACTGCAAAAACGAAAGCAAAACCACGCTCGAAGCCCGCTGCGAAGCGTAAACCGGCCACGCGCGGAACCAACAAGCCGCGCAAGCGCCCTCAGCGTGCCGCCGCGAAGCCGCTTCAGATGCCACAGCTAAGCCAGCGTCAGCGGGATATGACTGGTCTTGGTCTGGTCGCCCTCGCTCTATTCATTGCATTCCCGCTCTACTCCGGGGGAGACGCCGGGATCGGCGGCGAGCAGTTTGTCGCTGCGCTGCGCTGGAGCTTCGGACAGGTTGCGTACCTAATTCCGCCGCTGATCGGAGCTGCAGGTTTGGTCTTAATACTCCGCCCGGTAGTGAAGTTGCCGCAGACGCTTCGCGTTGGTTCGCTCTGCTTGCTACTGGGCGCGAGCTTGGCTTTGGCAGCCGGGACGGCGGGCCTTGGAACAGGCGGGGCGCGCAGCGTGGCGTTGAACCCAGCACTATTCGGCGAGAGAGGCGGGGCGCTCGGTGACACCATTTACTACGCGACCGGCACGCTGGTCGGACCCGCCGGTAGTCACATCCTTAGCCTCTTCTTGCTTCTTGCCGCCGTCCTGCTGATCAGCGGGCTCTCGATCTCAGCCGTCTTGAAGCACAGCGCTCTGGCAGTAGGCGACATTGGTAGGGCAGCCGCGACCGGACTTGGCGCGCTTGGAAAGCTCGGCAAGACCGTCAAAGAACCGATCGAGGTACCGGAACCACAAGGATTCGAACCAACCGTCCAGCAGATCGGTGGGGTCGAGATATTTGACCTAGATCGCGACGAGCCGGAGGCCTCCGAAGAGCCAGACGAGCCGGCACTCTCGGTGTTGCCGCAGCCCGCTGAACTAACGCCTCTGAAGAAGAAGACACCTTCAGCGCCGAAGTCGAAGGCACAACCGACCGCCACGAGCTTCACGCTGCCGGACGCCGCGCTACTGAAGCGCAGCTCGAAGAAGGGATCTGCGCCGGACACAGGAGACCAGAGCCGAGTTTCCGAGGCACTGCTCGAAGCGCTGCGCCACCACGGGATTGACGCGACGCTCGTCGGCACCGTTTCCGGGCCGCACATCACACGCTACGAGCTGCGGCTCGCCCCCGGCGTGAAGATGAACAAGATCGGCGCCCTGAAGGACGATCTTGCCTACGCGCTCGCGGCGACTGACATTCGCATCCTCGCACCAATTCCAGGTAAGCAGGCCGTAGGGGTTGAGGTCCCGAACCGCACAAGGCTTGAAGTCACACTCGGAGACGTCTTTCAAGAGCTACCAGCCGACGCGAGCCCGCTGACTGTCTTCCTTGGCAAAGATGTCGGAGGTCGACCTGTAACGGCAGATCTTGCACGTATGCCTCACCTCCTGATCGCAGGAACGACCGGTGCCGGTAAGTCAGGTGCTGTCAACGCGATGCTTAGCTCAATTCTCTTGCGGGCGACGCCGGACCAAGTGCGCCTCGTTTTGGTCGACCCTAAGCAGGTCGAGCTCAACCATTACGAAGCGATACCGCACCTCCTTACCCCAGTCATCACGAGTCCACGGATGGCTGCTAACGCGCTTTCGAACCTCGTTCGAGAGATGGAATTCCGTTACGGCGTGATGTCGGTCGCACGAACTCGGTCGTTGGCTGAGCTGAACAAGCACCGGATCAGTGAGGGCGATGAGCCGTTGCCGTACTTGCTCTGCGTGATTGACGAGCTCGCCGATCTGATGATGGTCGCTCCGGCCGATGTCGAAAATGCGGTGATCCGTCTTGCCCAGAAGGCTCGCGCGGTTGGCATTCATCTCGTCCTAGCGACTCAGAGCCCACGCGTTGACGTGATCACCGGAATGATTAAGGCGAATGTTCCGTCACGGATCGCGTTCGCAGTCTCCAGCCAGACGGACTCACGCGTAATCCTTGATCAGAATGGTGCGGAAACTTTGCTCGGACAAGGAGACATGCTCTTCTCGCCGGTTGGTTCATCGAAGCTTGAACGCATCCAAGGCGCCTATATCGATGAGCCCCAGATCGCCAAGCTAACCGAGTTCTGGGCCGCTCAAGGGGAACCAGCGCTCCGCGAGGATCTGCTCGAGGAGGTCGAAGTGAGCGAAGTCACGAGCGGCGATAAGGATGGCTTCGACCCCGATGAGGATCCGATGCTAGGCGAAGCGATCGCGCTGGTCGTCGAGATGGATACTGCCTCAACTTCGATGCTCCAACGCAGGCTCCGCGTCGGCTACACGCGCGCAGGGCGGCTGATCGACATGCTTGAACGCCGCTCGATCATCTCGGGTTATGAAGGCTCTAAGCCTCGGCAGGTGTTGGTGACGGCCGCCGACCTTCCGCGTGTCCTTGCCGCGCTGGAAACACCGACCGCGACAGACGACGATCTGACCGACGGCGACGAAGTCGATGAGACGTTGCTGCAGGCCGATTCGCAGTCTGTCAGCACAGACTGATTAGCCTCTCTGTCATGTCGGACATTGCAAGCCAGCTCAGGACCGCTAGGACCGACGCTGGGCTGGACATCGCTACGGCGGAATACGCTACGAAGATTCGGGCCAAATACCTTCGAGCTCTTGAGAGCGGTGATTGGACGGTTCTCCCGGAGGAAACATCCGCAAAGAGCTTCCTGAGGACTTACGCCGACTATCTCGGGCTTGATGGCAGGGAACTGGTAGAGGTTTTTAAGGCAGGGCACGCGGCGAGCCTCTCGCCGGCCAGTTATTCGCCATCGATGCCTCCTGAAGTGAGCAAGGACAAGAGGTCGTGGCGCCGATGGTTAATCGCCGCATTGATCGTCGCGCTAATCGTTGGCCTCTTCCTAATCGGCTCGAGCTCGGGAAGTGCTGACGGAACCGTGTCACTGGTCCTGTCCGTCCCTCTTGATCCACGGTGACCATCCTTGCTGGAATAGTCGTCACGGGGACCGAGGTTTTAACGGGTCGGGTCGTCGACCGCAACGGTCCTTGGTGCTCCGAGCAGCTGCGCGAGCTTGGTGTTGAGCATCAGAGCACTGTCGTCGTCGGTGACAGGCCAGCCGACATCCTCGCTGCACTGCGATGGTTTGAGGCGCAGGGGTGCTCGCTGATCATCACAAGCGGAGGGCTTGGGCCTACAGCCGACGACCTAACTGCCACCGTCGTTGGTGAGTTTCAGGCTCGCACGATGGTTGTCGACGAGCCGCTCCATTTGCGCATCACGGAGATTCTCCGACGCCTCACCGCACGCTGGCCGAGCGTTGACCAAGATGCGATTGCGCTCGGCAACCTCAAGCAGGCGACGATCCCCGAGGGCGCGACGATTCTCGAGCCGATTGGAACTGCGCCTGGACTAATAGTGCCGGCGTCAGGGGAAGGTCCGACGGTTGTCGTGCTGCCAGGACCGCCAAGTGAGCTTATTCCGATGTGGCAGGCTGCAGTCCCGAGCGAGCCGTTTCAAGCTGCGATTGCCGGCAGTGCAGCGATTGAGCAATCGATGCTGCGTCTCTTCGGGATACCAGAATCAGAGATCGCCGCGACGATGAGGGATGCAGTCCACGCAGGAGTCGATCTCGCTGCTCTTGAAATAACGACCTGTCTGCGACGAGGTGAGATTGAGATTGTCACTCGCTACGCGCCGACAGACGGACAGATCTACGAGCAGTTTGCAGGCTTCGTCGCGGAGCGCCATTCCGACACGCTTTTCTCGACCGATGGCTCGACGATCGACGAGCAGTTCGCCGCGTTACTGAAGGGGCCACCGCTACTCAGCGTGGCTGTCGCAGAATCCTGTACAGGCGGTCTCGTCGCGGCGCGGCTTACCGAACGTCCGGGCGCGTCGGAGTATTTGCGCGGCGGGCTCGTCGTGTACAGCAACGCCGCGAAGGTGTCTCTCGCTCATGTGCCACCGGAGCAAATCGAGACGCACGGCGCCGTAAGTGAGGAGGTAGCGGTTGCCCTCGCCGAGGGTGCTCGCACCGCGTTAGGGGCCGACCTTGGAATCGGCGTGACTGGCATTGCCGGCCCCGACGGTGGTAGCGAGGAAAAGCCCGTGGGCCTCGTTTGGTGCGCCGTGTCGCTCGGAGGAGACCAGTTAGCAGTCCGTAAGCTCCAGCTTCCCGGTTCGCGTCAAGTAATTCGCGACAGAACAACGACGGTCGTACTGCACCTTGCCGCATCGTTGCTGCGCTCCTGAGCGTCGTTTTGGACGATTACGTTGTGCTCGCCACACAGACCGGTACTAGAGGCGTTGCAGATCTAGGCATACTTTGGTCGTTCCGTCCGATCAAGGACCGAACATAAGTTCTCGCCCGATAGAGAGGTCGTACCGACGATGGCAACTCCAGCAGCAGACAAAGCCGCAAAAGCACGCGACGACGCACTGAAAGGTGCTCTTTCGCAGATCGAAAAGCAGTTCGGCCAAGGCTCAGTCATGAGAATGGGCGATGAGGGTGCACAAGTCAAAGTCGATGCGATCCCAACCGGCGCTCTCTCTCTAGACCTCGCACTCGGAATTGGCGGAATGCCGCGCGGCCGCATCGTCGAGCTATTCGGACCCGAGTCCTCCGGTAAGACAACACTCGTCTATCACGTGATCGCCGAAGCGCAGAAGCTTGGCGGCGTTTGCGCCTTCATCGATGCTGAACACTCGATGGATCCGCTCTATGCCCGTCAAATTGGCGTCGATATCGACGAACTACTCGTTTCTCAGCCCGATTACGGCGAGCAGGCGCTAGAGATCGCCGACATGCTCGTTCGGTCAGGGGCGGTCGACCTCGTAGCAATTGACTCCGTAGCGGCGCTAACACCGCGTTCGGAGCTGGAGGGCCAGATGGGGGATCAAACGGTCGGCCTGCAAGCCAGGATGATGAGTCAAGCGATGCGGAAGCTCGCCGGGAATCTCAACCGGGCCCAGACGATGTGCCTCTTCACCAACCAGATCCGCGAGAAGATCGGCGTGATGTTCGGGTCTCCTGAAACGCAGCCAGGTGGTCGCGCCTTGAAGTTCTACTCATCGCAGCGACTTGACATCAGGCGCATTGAAACGCTCAAGGACGGTACCGAGGCGGTCGGGAACCGTGTTCGTGTCAAGGTCGTCAAGAACAAGGTTGCTGCACCGTTCCGTCAAGCCGAGTTTGACATTGAATTTGGCAAGGGCATCTCGACGTCCGGTTGCATCCTCGACCTCGGAATTGAGCACGAGATCGTCACCAAGTCCGGTTCATTTTTCTCATATGGAGAGGAGCGAATTGGTCAGGGCAGGAACAACGCGAAAGCCTATCTCGATGAGCACCCAAAGATGGCAACCGAGATCGAAGAGAAGATCTACGCCGCTGTCGGTGTCAACACCGACCTCGTCGTGCCGATCGAACGAGACCCTGAGGCAGAGGTGCCCGTCATAGCCGACGATCCCGCACCAGCCGAAGAACCGACCGCTGAAGCTGCGTAGCCGCTGAGTGGCGGCGATCGATCACGACGAACGGTTAGACGATGCGCTGAAGCGCGCGTTCCGTTTCATCGCTAAGCGAGAGCGGACCGTCTTTCAAGTCTCGGAGCGCCTCCAGCGCGACGGGATTGAAGCTCCGATTATCAAAGAGGCGGTAGGACAGATGGTCGCCGATGGCTATCTCAACGACGAACGCTTCGCGCAGCTCTTTGCTGAAGACCGCCGCAGGCTCGACGGGTGGGGTAGCGAACGAATAATCGCGCGGCTGCGGGAGTCAGGCGTGTCGGAAGCGATTATCGACTCGCAGGTTGGTTCCCGGGGGCACGAGCAAGAGGTCGACGACGCGGTGCGAGTCCTCGAAGAGCGCTTGCCCTCGAAGCCCACTGATCCAAAAGAGCGTGACCGGGCGCTCGGGATCTTGGCTCGGAGGGGCTACAGCATCGAGGTCGCATACCAGGCGGTACGCGACTTCGAACGCGGCTGAAGCCGTCTGACGCTAGCCTGCTCGTTCGATGGCCGCAGATCGCTACCACCTCACAACTTTCGGCTGCCAGATGAATGAGCACGATTCGGAGCGGATCGAAGGGCTCCTCGAATCGCTCGGATACGAGTCGGCAGAGAGCCCCGGAGAGGCCGACCTGATTCTCCTAAACACTTGCTCGATCCGCGAGAGCGCGGATCGGAGGCTCGCGACGCAGCTAGGAAACGCGAAGCGATTCAAGGCGGCTCGCGCGGGCGTAAAGATTGCGGTCGGCGGCTGCTGGGCACAGTCGCTCAGGCAGGAGGTCTTCGAGCGTTACCCGTTTGTCGACGTTGCATTCGGCCCAGGACAGGTCGACCAGTTGGAGCAGTTCTTACTGTCCGATTCGCAAAAAGCCCAGGGCTTCTTCGAATTCGCGGGATTCACCGGTGAGTTGCCAATGCGCTCGAGGCAAGACGCACAGGCTTGGCTGCAAATTAGCGTCGGCTGCAATCAGAAGTGTTCCTACTGCATCGTGCCTTCTACTCGCGGTTTGGAGGTAAGCCGGCCGCTCAGCGACCTTGTTACGGAAGCGGAGAAGTTGGTCGCGCGCGGTGCGCGTGAAATAACACTGCTTGGTCAGAACGTAAATTCGTATGGCCGCGACCTGCGGCCGCAACGCCACACTTTTAGCGAACTCCTCTCTGCGGTCGACGCTGTTGACGGTCTAGAGCGCCTTCGCTACACCAGCCCGCATCCGCAGGATATGAATCTTGAAGTCGTCACTGCGCACGCCGAGCTGGATTCGCTGTGCGAACACATACATCTGCCGCTTCAATCTGGGTCGTCGAGCGTGCTCAAAGCGATGCGCAGGACATACAACCGGGATCGCTACCTCGCGCGCGTCGAGATGATCCGCGCAGCAGTCCCCGACATCAGCCTGACGACCGACATCATCGTCGGCTTCCCTGGCGAAACTGAGGCCGACTTTGAGCAGACGCTGTCGATCGTCGAAGAGGTGCAGTTCGACGCGGCCTTCACCTTCCTCTTCTCGCCGAGGCGCGAAACCGAGGCGGCAACGATCGAAGTCGGAGTTGTTGAGCCAGCAGTTGCGAGCGAAAGGATCGGCCGGTTAATCGAGGCGGTTCAAAGCACAGCCGACGCGCGCGCTCAACGATTCGTTGGTCGCTCGGTCGAAGTCCTCGTTGAGGGCCCTTCGCGCACCGATCCTCAGCGGCTCCGTGGTCGCTCGCGTCACAATAAGGCGGTGAATTTCGATGGTATTGCTGACTCCGGCGAGCTCGTGTTGGTCGAGATCGAGACAGCAACGAGCACGTCGCTGAGCGGCCACGCGACGCTGCTGGCAAGCGCGCAGCGTTAGCGCTTGTTCGACTGGCTGTCGGCTATCTCGGCCGTAAACTCAGCGCTGCCGAGCCGCCGTACGAGAGCGCCCATGACGCCAGGTGCCAGTTCTGAGGCTTTCGTCGCCGCGCGCACGGCGATTGGGGCAACATCGACCTCGCCTCGGTTGTTCTCAATTGCCGATCGAACCGCCTTAGCGACCTGTGCCGGCGAGCTGGTCCCTACGTAGCCTGGAAGCTCGACGTCGCTTTCGTGGAACATGCCAGCGTCGCGCACGAAGCCCGGGAAGATGACGCTCACGCCGACGCCGGAGCCATGTAGATCTGCACGCAAGCCACTTCCGAAGCCGCGCAGTCCGAACTTAGTGGTCGAATAAATACTGCTTCCAGCCGTTGCGACCTTCCCTGCGAGCGAAGAGATCAGAACAATCTGGCCGCTGCGCCGTGCTTTCATCTGTTCGCCGATCAGGCGCGACATCATCAACGGCGCGCGGATGTTGACATCGAGCGCACGGTCAATCTCTTCGATCGAAAAGTCCCATAGCTCGCCTGACGCCGGTAGCGCCGCGTTCGCGATCAGGATGTCGACGTCGTGGTGAGCAGCGATCAGCTCGTCCAACTCTTCACGGTCGGCTAGGTCTGCAACGACGACCGAGGCTCCAGTTTCGGTCGCAATTCGTTCAAGAACGTCAGCGCGCCGTCCGGTGACGACGAGATGAGCGCCGGCGGCAGCTAGGTTTCGGGCGATCGCTTCGCCAATGCCGCCCGTTGCGCCGGTCAGGAGGACGCGTTTTGACTTGATCTGCACACCCGGATTGTCGCAGGTGGCGGTAACGTTGCCAGTGTGGCATCGATCGAGGCTGAACCGGGACCCCTGGAAGGCCTAGTCATTGCAGTCTTTGGTCCAACCTCAGTGGGGAAAAGCGAGGTCGCGGTTGCGATCTCTGAGTTGCTCGCTTCAGAGGGGCGTGAGAGCGTTGTTATTGGCGCTGATTCGATGCAGATTTACGCGGGGCTTGAGCTTCTAAGTGGGGCAGCCAGCGATGATCAGCGACAGCGCGCAGAGCACCGGCTGTTAGGAGCGATCCCGTTGCAGCAGCAGTTCAGCGTTGCTCAGTACGCCGCGCTGGCGCATGCCGAAATCGACTTGGCAATCTCGGAGGGCTCGACTCCAATAGTCGTTGGCGGCACCGGCCTATACATGCAGGCAGCGCTGACCGACATGCCGCTGCGGCCCCCGGTCTCTGAAGAGACGGAAGCCGACGTCGCACGCCGTCTTGAGAGCGAAGGTGATCTCGCCCTGCACGCTGAGCTCGCGGAATCGTCGCCTAGCGCCGCGGACCGCATCAAGCCGCAGGATCACAGACGCCTCGTACGGGCGCTGGCGCTCGTAGAGGACGGCCACAACGTCGACGACCGCCCTGGTGGAATCTGGACGACGCGATATCGCCGCCCGACGCGACTCTTCGGTCTACAGCGCGGGCGCGATGACCTGTACGAAAGAATCAACAGCCGCGTCGACGTGATTGCAGCCACAGGAGGGCCCGAAGAGGTAGCTGCTGCGTTGGCCAGTGGCGCATCACGCACGGCGCAGATGGCGCTGGGATTCAAGGAGCTTCAGACTGGCGACCTAGAGGCGATGAAGGTCAATACGAGGCGCTATGCAAAGCGACAGATGACCTGGCTAAGACGTCTCGATGGTGCCGAAGTTGTCGACTGCACAGGCCAGAGCGCCGAGGCGCTGGCGCGCGTAATTCTTCTCTCCAGCAGGCAAGGCGCGTAGGCTGGTGGCAATGGATCTCGAGCGGTGGCAGGCGCTGGGCAACGAATACCTAATTGTCGAACGCGAACGACTGCACTTTCCGCTCACCGCGGAGAAGGTGCGTTTGCTCTGCGACGAGCGGAGCGGACTCGGGGCCGACGGACTGCTTGAAATCTGGCATGGCGACGACGATGCGGTCAGCGCCGAGCTAACAATCTGGAACGCCGATGGGTCCCAGGCCGAGCTCTCCGGCAACGGCAGTCGACAGGCTTTTCTATATCTGCGTGCCAGTGGCTGGACCGATTCGAACTCGCTAGCAATGAGGACGCCGGCCGGTGTCATCACTGCAGAGCTAACGGGGCCGGACACGGCCACCGTGGCTATTGGTCGTGCGAGAACGGCGAGCGATCAGTTTCCCTCAGGGCCAGCAGACGGCCGTGCCGAGCTGCGGATCGGCGACGTCGAAGAGCGGTTCCAATTCGTCTCGGTAGGTAACCCGCAGTGCGTCTTCGAAGTTGATTCGGTGGAAATACTCGATTCGGTGCCGATCGAGACGGTCGGACCACTGGTTGAAAGTGACGCGCGATTCCCCGCCCGCACCAACGTCAGCTGGTGGACGAAGCTCGGGGACGGCCGAATCCGCGCCAGGATCTTCGAGCGCGGTGTGGGGGAGACCGCTTCGAGCGGCACCGGCGCGAGCGGTGCCGCGGTCGCAAGCGTCCTGGCCGGAGGTAGTAGCCCAGTTACTGTCGTCCTCGACGGCGGCGAGTTGGTCGTCACTCTCGACAGTGATTTGAACGTGGAGCTGAGTGGCAGCGCAAACCGTGTTGAGCAGATCCGTTTGAGCGCGGAGCTAGAAGAACAGATCCGCGAGGCTTGAGCGTCAGTTGGAATGGAGGTCGGGGTTCAATGAGCCCCACTCGCCGCCGCGTTCAAGTGCTTCAACCGCTCCGGTCGTACTGTTGCGGCGGAATAGAAGTCCTGGGGCGCCGCTCAGCTCCCGTGCTTTGCAGGTCGATCGATCATCAAGCGTCACTACCGTTCCGGCCGTGATGTAGAGCCCGGCCTCGACAATGCAATTGTCGCCGAGAGAAATTCCAATTCCCGCGTTCGCGCCGATCAGGCAGCCTTCCCCAACGACGATCTGCTCAGCGCCTCCACCTGAGAGAGTGCCCATCAGAGAAGCGCCGCCGCCGATGTCAGACCCGGCGCCGACCGACACTCCGGCACTAATACGGCCCTCCACCATCGACTCGCCAAGCGTGCCAGCGTTGAAATTAACAAACCCTTCCTGCATCACAGTCGTGCCGCTCGCTAAGTGGGCTCCGAGCCGAACTCGGTCGGCGTCGCCGATCCGTACGCCAGCCGGAACGACGTAATCTGCCATCCGCGGGAGTTTGTCGACTGAGCGGACTTGTACAGAGCGCCCGCTGGCCATGAAGCGCATCTTTGTCGCGGCAAATGTTTCTGCCTCGCAGGGGCCCGCATCGGTCCATGCGACATTAGTCAGCACGCCGAAGAGCCCGTCAAAGTTGACGGTCCCGGGTCGCGCCAATCGGTGCGAAAGAAGATGCAGACGCAGGTACCCGTCATAACCGTCCTGCGGCGCGTTGCTGCAGTCGCTGATAACCGTGACAACACAGACCGTTCGGACTGCTCGTAGATCATCCGTACCAGCGGCGTCAGCGAGCTCGGCTGCTCCTAGCTCGGCTGCGTGGTGGCCGTGAATCTCGACAGTCCCGCTTACTCCGTCGTGGCCAGCGGCCCGGATGAGCTCGGTAGGTGCGTCACTTAGCCCTACTACCGGAGACGGGTAGAAGACCTCCAGCAGCTTGCCGCTGCTCTCCGAGATCGATGCCAAGCCAACGGCCCAGGCGCCTTCGGTAATCAAGTCTGTCATTGGGTCGAATCTACTGCCCTAGCGTCGAGAGTGCGTCCGCAGCCGCCTCGCATTGCTCGATTGACTGAACGAGCGCGACTCTAATATGACCCTTTCCGGCTTCCCCGAAGATCCGGCCGGGAGCAACCAACACCCCCGCCTCGAGCAGTCGCTTAGCGGCCTCGCCATCGCCACCACCGGCGTCGCACCAAAGGAAGAAACTCGCCGGTCCACCAACATCCACGTACCCAGCCGCCGCGAACGCCGCGGTCATCATTTCTCGCTTCTGCGCGTAGCGTCCGCGCATCTCATCGACGTGGCGATCGTCGTTCCACGCCGCGATCGACGCTTGCTGTACGAAGTTCTGGGGGGTCACGCCGAGCGTGGGGCGGACATCCTTCATGGCCGCAATGAGCATTGGATCACCGCAGACCGTTCCGCTCCGGAAGCCGGCCATAGCGGAGCGCTTTGAGAGCGAATTGAACGCCAAGATGTGGGTCGGATCGGAAAGCTCCAAGACTGAGGCGGGCTTGGCGTCGCCAACGTAGATTTCGCTATAGGCCTCGTCCGATGCCAGCACGACGCCATGCCGCCTGCACTGCTCAGCGAGCTCTTCGTAGAAGGCGAGGGGCGCGGCCGCGCCGGTTGGGTTATTCGGGGAGTTGACCCAGATGACCGCTAGGCGCTGCCACATTGAAGGCGAGATCGAGTCGATCCGGGGAAGCCAACCGGACTCGGCGTCTAGGGGCAATTCGACCAGCTTTCCGCCGGTCATCTGGGTGCTGCGGCCCGCAACTGGATAGCCCGGCGTCGTCACCGCTACGAGGTTGCGCTCACTGCCTGCCCAGATCAGCAGCGAGGCTAGGTGATAGATGGCCTCCTTACTCCCAAGAGTCGGCAAGACCTCAATTTCGGGATCGAGCCGACTGCCGTAGCGCCGCTCGACCCAGTTCGCAATCGCTTCACGCAGCTCAGGTAGACCGGCTGCAAGCGGGTAGCTCGAGTATTCCTCTCGCTCCAGCGCGCTGACAAGCGCGTCGCGGATGAATTGCGGTGTTGGCTCACGCGGCACACCGATACCGAAGTCGATGATCGGGAGGCCTTCAGCGTGACGCTTGCGCTTCGACTCGTCCAGCTCGATGTACGGGTACGCACCAAGCTCTTCGACCAGCGGGTTGACCTGCATCAAGATGCTCCGCTGGCCAGCTGTTCCAACGAGCGGTACGAGAAAGCCAGTGCGTCAAGGTCGACGGCTTCGTCTACGGCATGGGCTGCCGCCGGATGGCCAGGCCCAAAGTTGACAGCTGCGATGCCTGCAGACTCAAACTCGGCGACAGGGGTCCAGGCTTGCTTCGGTTCGATCGGCTGTCCTGTGATTTCGACCAGTCGCGTCGTTAGGGGATCGTCGGTGCGGACAGCCCCCGACGGTGAGCTTCCCTCAATTTCAATTGACCCGAATGGCTCGCAGATCATCCGGATCCGTGCTTCCGCGTCGGCGAGCGACATTCCCGGGGGGAAGCGGTAGTTAACGTAGGCAGTCGCCTCACCTGGAATCACGTTTCGGGCAATGCCGCCGGCGACGCTCGTGACCGATATCACCTCCTTGAAACTGAGGCCGTCAAAGTTGTGGTCGATCGGTTCGAGAGCAGCGATCGCCGCGACGCCCTCGGCTAGTCGCTCAATTGCATTCTCGGCAAGCCAAGGACGCGCGGAATGACCGCTCCGGCCGCTGAATGTCCAGGTTGCACCGCAGTTTCCAAGGCAGCCCGCCTGAACGACATTGGCGGTCGGCTCCATCATCAGAACGAGCTCGACCTCTTGCAGCTCAGGGTGAGCCGCAAGCAGCGGCGTGAGGGAACTCTCGCTAGCCGGCAGTTCCTCGCGGCTGAAGAAAAGGAAACCCAAATCGAGCGCCGAGGAGCACTGGTTAATGCCGATCCCCGAAAGCGCCAATTCGATCATCACGGCGAGTGAGCCCTTCATGTCTGACGCGCCCAAACCGTGGACTCTTTCAGCATCGATTGAGCCCGGAATGTTGCCTTGCGCAGGGACCGTGTCGAAGTGCCCCGCCAGCAGCAAGAGCGGCCGCTCGCCGCGGCGTTTGGTTCCAGCAATCAGGCAGTTGTCGCCGAGATCGGTCGGTTCCAGGCCCTCCGCGCTGAGGACCGTCTTAACGTGATCTGCCAGCGCCTGCTCTCCACGCGACGGAGACGCGATGTCGATCAGCTCGAGAGTTCGAGCGCCAATTTGTTCGCCGAGGGAATCGCTCACCCGTCCGACGCTAGCGCGCTTTGGGGGATAATGGCGAACCGCCCGCACCATCCCGCAGGGGTAGCGTGCTTAAGATGCGCGCTCTACACTGCCTATCTAGTGCAGGAGCGCAATCGCCACGGTCGATCGTCGACCCCCAAGAGCTCTCGTGGAGAGCGAGAAGGGCGAGCGAAGCAGCGTGCTTACTGCATTGCTGCGGCGCCCGAGGAGCCGGACCTTCAGGAGCTGCATGAGCTGCTCGAGACCGCCGGAGTTGCAGTCGTTGGTGAGCTGACGCAGCGACGTGAAACGCCGCACCCTAATACCTACCTTGGCTCAGGAAAGCTTCAGGAAGTAGCTCAGCTGGCCAAAGCAGCCGACGCGAATGTGATCGTCTGCGACGACGAGCTAACGCCGCGCCAGGAAAGGAACCTTGAGGCCGAGTTAGGGATTCCGGTCGTTGACCGCACCGCAGTAATTCTCGACATCTTTGCAGGGCATGCTCACAGCGCCGACGGGAAACTACAGGTTGAGCTAGCCCAGCTCGAATACAACCTCGCCAGAATGCGCGGTCTGTGGACCCACCTTGAGAGGCTCGGTGGTGGAATCGGCACTAGAGGCCCTGGAGAGAGCCAGATCGAGACCGACCGACGGTTAGCGCGAGATCGCATTTCGGCGCTCCGTCGTCGACTCGCAGAGCTTGGCGCCGGGCGTCAGACAATGCGCGCCGAGCGCGAGAGGGCGAAGCTGCCGATGTTTGCGCTGGCGGGATACACGAACGCTGGCAAGTCAACGCTGATGGCTGCCCTTACAGGAGCCGACGTCGAGATCCGCGATCGACTTTTTCACACCCTAGATCCGACGACGCGCGAGATGGACCTTGCCGGCCGGACCGTTCTCGCCACCGATACGGTCGGGTTCATCCGCAAGCTGCCGCATCAGCTCGTCAAGGCTTTCGGCGCGACGCTTGAAGAGACTCGTCGCGCCGACCTGATCGTCCACGTGGTCGACGCGTCTGTCTCTGAGGAAGAGATGGCGGAAATGCTTTCAACTGTCGAGATGACGCTCGACGAGATCGATGCGGGGGACCAGCCAAGACTTCTCGTCTGCAACAAGATCGATCGGGCCGACGAGGATCGCATCGGGCAGCTTCGGAGCTTGCATCCTGGTGCAGTATTGATCTCGGCTCTAGACGGAACCGGAATCGACCATCTGCGCGAGAGGATCGAGGCGGTCTTCCTCGACGAGATGCAAGCCGTTGACCTCCTGATGCCGTTTTCGGCAGGCACCGAGCTCGCCGAGCTACACAAGCTTGCAGCGAAGATCGAGCGAGAAGATACGGCTGACGGCGTCCGTGTTCATGCGATGCTGTCGGCCGACGCAGCAGCCCGATATGAACGATTCGCTGTCGCAAAAGTCGGCGGTGACGCATGACCGAGCTGCTCTTTCGCAAGCTTGACGCGCGCGCCACTGTTCCGACGCGTGCCCATCCCGGCGACGCAGGGCTTGACCTCTGCTGCCTCGATCCAGTGACCGTGTATCCGGGTCAACGCGTCCGTGTCCCGACAGGCATCGCAATAGAACTTCCTGACGGTCACGCCGGGCTGATCGTTCCACGCTCCGGTCTCGCAGCGAAACATGGCCTCTCTATCGTCAACAGTCCAGGGTTGATTGATCAGGGTTACCGGGGTGAGCTTCAAGTACTACTTCTCAATACAGATGCCGAGCTGCCGATTTCGCTGGAGGCGGGGGAGAGGGTCGCCCAGCTCGTCGTTGTCGCGGTTTCAGGGCTCGTACCGCGCGAAGTGGAATCATTTAGTGAGAGCTCGCGCGGCGACCAAGGCTTTGGCTCTAGCGGTCAGTGAGCCCGGCGGCGCGGCAGGCCGAGCGGTGCGCCGCGAGCTCGAGCCTGTCATCGAGCGCTTGCAGTTCGGTAGACCCCTGTAGCGCCGCGCTTATCAGCCAATCGGCGAACCACGAGTTCGCCGGAAGCAGCGGGCCGTGTAGGTAAGTGCCGATAACGGTTCCCGAGCGGCAACCTTCTTGGCCCGACTTGCCGTCATTGCCGTGGCCGTTGATTACACGCCCGAGCGGCTCTGCGTCGGCGGCGAGATGCGTGCGGCCACCGTGATTCTCGAAACCTGCAAGGACAGCAGCGGTTGGCGCGATTGGAAGGTTCGGCTGGATTGCCAGATTGCCGATCAGGCGTGGCTCGTCGCTGCGAACCGTCCTGACGTCGAGCAGACCGACCCCTTCAATCGTGTCGTCGTCGAGCTCATACGAATGCCCGAGTAACTGATAGCCGCCGCAGATGCCGAGCACGACTGCTCCGCGTGCTGCCGCGGCGACGAGTCCCTCTCTTTTGGTTTCGATCAAATCGGCGGCGCAGCGTCGTTGATCGTCATCCTGGCCGCCGCCCAGATAGATCAAATCGAACTGATCGGAGTCGAGCGGCTCCGCAATGCCGATCGGTGTAACTCTTACGCCGATCGATCGCCACTGGCAGCGCCTTTCGAGTACGGCAATGTTGCCGCGGTCGGCGTAGATATTGAGCTGTTCGGGGTAGAGGGCGGCAATCCGCAGCTCGATGTCAGCCATTAAAACACACCACCGTAGATCCCACGTAGTCCTCGCTATCTGGGATCTGACGCCTCGCCCCGACCGATAGTCCAGCCGCTGCCCCTTCCGCCTCCAGCGTCGTAGCGGAGACATCGTCTATCCAGTCGGTGGCTGCCAATACCTGGACAGATCCATCTGGGCCGTGTATTTCCCGGCGACGCTCGATGCCGATCTGTTGATCTCGCTCGTGCAGCGCCACGGCCTGCGTCGAAAACTGAATCCCCGCTAGATGGAGCGAATCCGGCGCAGCCGGCGCGCCATCCGCCGCGGAATCGTCGCTTAGGTCGGCTATTGCAAGGGCGAGACAGCCGCCTGGCGAAAGTGCTTTTCGCGCTCGGCCGAAGAATCTCATTCGACCTTCTTCCCCGCCGAGGAGCTGCACCGTCAGCATTGCGACGATGATCAAACCGAACTGCTGAGGAAGGTCGAAGTCGCGGGCATCAGCGCACAACGTTGTCACTCTGCCGTCAATGTCGTTCGCTGCTAACGCTGTTAGTAGTTCTTGATCCTTATCAAGCGCTGTAACCTCACGGCCTCTATCAGCGAACATCAGCGCGAGGCGGCCGGCGCCAGCGCCGACGTCCAAGATCGGTCCGTCGTATTCATCAGCAAGCCCGAGCCAACAGTCGAGGTCGACGGCGTATGAGCCGCACTCAAGCTGATGCCAGATCGCAGAATGATCGGTCACGCGAAAGAATCCCGTGCGACGCTCCGCGCGACCAGCAACTCGCGGACTTCGAGCATTGCGGTGTATGTCGGGAGGATCACCAGACGATCCGAAGATCTCCCTATCGCGATCGACAATGCCTCGGAAAGGTTCTCTTCGACCGTTATCCGTGAGCCTGCGACACCGGCGTATTTCAACCGCAGGGCAAGCTCAGCGGCGCGGTTCCCGGCGCAGGTGACCGTCCCAGTTAGGTCACTTAGTCCCTCAAAGTCGGCGTCCCAAATCCAACTAATGTCGCGTCCATCGGCGATCTGGTCGTTCAGAACGACCAACACGTCGTGCGGTTCAGTATCGCTTGCCAAGGTTCGGATGACCTCATTGGCTCCGGCTGGATTCTTGATCAGCATGATCGAGCAGGCACGGCCCGCAACGCTCAACGTCTCGGCCCGTCCAAAGGAGGGCTTCGATGAGTTGATGCCTCCGACAATCGTGCCGCGATCCACACCGAGGCTTTCACCCAGCGCAGCGGCCGCCAGCGCGTTGTAGACGTTGTAGAGGCCGGGGAGGGGCAGCCCAACCTCGAAGCTCTGATCTCCGAAGTTCAGACTGAATGTCGAACCTTTCAATCCGTCCAGAGAAATCTTGGTGGCGCTCACGACCGGAGAAGGACGGCTCATGTGACCATCGGGGCATCGGTAGTGGCCTAGCTGGCCCACGAAGTAGCGGCTGTAGGTGAACTGCGCTCCGCAGCTTGGACAGCAAGCCTGCTCAGATGCGTGCTGCGGGGTGGCCTCACCGACTGCTGTGTCTTCGATCCCGAAGTAGAGCGGCGCTTCTGTCGAACTCCCAAGGCCAGCGACGAGCGGGTCGTCGGCGTTCAAAACGACTTGACCAGAGTTAGGGGAGGCGACCACGGCGCGCCAGCGATCGACAATCTGGTCAAGCTCGCCGTAACGATCGAGCTGGTCGCGGAAAAGATTCGCAAGCAGCAGCGATCGCGGCTTTAGCTGATCGACAAGGCCCGGTAGCCAGAACTCGTCAACCTCGAAGAGACCAAAGTCGCCATGCTGGTCGTTCAACGTGGCAGCAACGCCACCTGCCATGTTGGCGCCGGCCTTGTTGTGGACTAGCGTCGCCCCGTCTGCGGTCATGATCTCGGCGACAATGCCGCTGGTCGTCGTCTTTCCGTTCGTCGCTGAGATCACGGCGCAGCCCCGGTTGAGTTGCGCGCTTCGCTGTGAAATTGCCCGCGGTGCTAGAAGGAGGAGCAGCTTCCCTGGCGCGCTTGTGCCACCGCTACCAGTGAGTCGCAGGACAGCTGTCGCTGAGCGAACGATCGCGCTAGCGATTGCTAGGCGCAATCTGCTCACGCTGGAATCAGTACCTTCACCGCGTTCGGCACGATCTTGATCAGAGCTGGGAGCTCGGTTAGGGGGTCGCCGTCCGCGTAGATGGTGAAGTTTCTGTCAGCGCTAACTGCGACCTCACTTGCGCGGCTAACGTCGAGGTTCGGGTCTCCGATGTGGGTTCCCTTGAATACCTTTGGGAACATTCGAATGAACCGCAGACGGCTGCTCTTCAGCGTGCAGATCACGTCAAACTGGCCGTCGTCGATTGACGCATCTGGCGCAATTAGCATTCCGCCGCCGTAGCGGCTCGTGTTCGCGCAGAGAACCGACCATCCTTCGAAGTTCTTCTCGACACCGTCTGCGACGACGGTGAAATTTGCCTGTCTCCATCGCGCGATCGCGGAAATTGCTCCCCAGATGTACACGCCGCTGCCGAGGAACCGCGGCGCGGCGTTAGCGGACTCATTGGCGAGAGAGTCATAGCCAAAGCTTGCGATACCGAGGAAGCGCACGCCGTTCGCCTCGCCTAGGTCAATTGCGTGCTCGCTTCCGTTCGCG
>Ga0194063_10000387_pt1 | contig 32588 bp, 36 predicted proteins | sample SepL3720m_MetaG_FD_155459 | JGI IMG/M metagenome (GOLD analysis project Ga0194063, IMG submission 155459) | Anoxic zone freshwater microbial communities from boreal shield lake in IISD Experimental Lakes Area, Ontario, Canada - Sep2016-L373-20m | ecosystem: Environmental > Aquatic > Freshwater...
GAACAAATGGGACATCAGGAAGCTCAGGTACAAGAGGAACATCAGGTTCAAGTGGAACAAATGGAACATCAGGTTCAAGTGGAACAAATGGAACATCAGGTTCAAGTGGAACAAATGGAACATCAGGAAGTTCAGGTTCAAGTGGTTTAAATGGAACAGCAGAAGCTGTAGAAGCATGGAATATGGTGTTTCCAAGTGATACATACCAAATTCTTACAGGTGATACTTATGTAGCATGGACGGGATCAGGAACAAAAACTTTAACATTACCAGATGCTGTTGGATCTGGTAGAATGCATTTTATTAAAAGAACGGGATCATCTGGAACACCTACAATTTCTCGTAAAGGAACAGATACAATCGATGGCAGCACCGCAGCTATCCAATTAAGTTCTAATTATGAAGTCTTATGGGTGATTGATGCGATCACTGGTAAATGGCACACCTTATCAACTGGTGCTCCATAAAAAATAATTTTAAGATAGTGATAGGAAATATAAAATTTAATTGTGATACAGGACAACCATATTTAGATTGCGCTACTAATGAGGTTTAGTTAAAATAAAATAAATTATGATAAATATATATTTTGGAGATACAACAGGATTACAACCAGGATTAGTTAAAATATCAGTTATAATTTCAGGATTAACTACAGAAGATGTAAATGAAAGTTATATAAAATTTACATTTGATCCTAATGTTCTAACTTATAGTTCGTACAACAACAACTCAGCTGTTATTGGTGGCGGATTTACGGTTAATAATTGGGGTGCTGATTGGTTTGATATATGGAATTGTTGCATACCACATTATTACACTTTAGGTGGTGATAGTTTTTGGATTACTAAGGTGTCTTTTATGTATTCTGGTGGTGCAACTCAGTTAACATTTTCTGGTTCAACAGAAGTTTGGGACAATCCAGTAGAAGCACCATGTACTAAAACAACAACTAAACCATTAACAACAACAGATGCCTGTATAAATTGTGATTGTACTGGGTATGTTCTATTTGATTGTGATACTGGATTACCATATTTTAATGGTACAGGAAAAGTAATAATGAAATAATGAAAATAAAAGATTTAGAAAAAACATTTTCAGATACATTTAGATTCATATCTATATATGATACATTATTAACAAAGAAATATACAAAGCCAAGATACTACTCTATATCTAAAGAGGATTTATATATATTGAAAAAAACATATAAGAGTTTTAACATATCAGAGAAATTCTTATTTAGAGATTACAAAAAAATGTGTATCAAACTATCTACATTAAGTAAAGAAGGTATAATTATATCTGCACTTAAATTAGCAAAAGAAATAAGCAAGTAAATATGGCAACAACACAACAAACTATTCAGGTAGATTTTGTAGCGAATACTAAACCAGCATTGGGTTCTGTTAAAGATATGATGGCTGAAGTTAAGAAACTATACGGACAATTAGGTGCAGTAAACGTTCCACCTTTAGTTCAACAAGAAACATTAACCAGAATTGCAAAATTAAAAGGTGAGATAGAAGATGCAAAGAAGTCTGTGTCTATGTTCGATCCAGGTGACACATTCGGAAACTTCGCAACAATGTTAGGTGTAGCCAATACTGCAATGGTTGGTGTGTCTGCATCATTAAAACTATTTGGTGCTGATGAAAAACAAATAAAAGAAATACAAGATAAACTTAATACAGCAATACAAATTGGTGTAGTTCTTCAGCAATTAGCAGATACTCAGAGATTAAAAGGTATGGTTTTATATTATGCTGGTAAAGTTAAAGAGATTGCAATGAGAGGAATTGAACTTGGACAAATGGCACTACTTAATGTAGCAACAAAAGCACAAGTTGTAGCAACTGAATTAGAAGGTAAAGCCACATTAAGGTCAGCCATAGCAAAGAAAGCAGCGACCGTAGCACAATGGGCATGGAACGCAGCGATGACAGCCAACCCTATTGGACTTATCATAGTGGCAATAGCAGCATTAGCAGCAGCAGTATATGGATTAACAAAAATATTTGGTGACAACACAAAAGCAGTTGCTGCATCAGCAGAAAGTTATGATGCACTTTTAGTTGCAATGGATGATTGGGATGCCGCACAAAGAAAGGCATCTATTGAAGCAGCATTAATGGCTGGACAGATTACACAAGTTCAGGCAAAGCAAGCAAGAGCATATGAAGAAGCAATAGCAAAAAAGAAAAAAGCTGACGCAGATTACTTGAAAACAAGCAATGAAATAAATAAACAATTAATAGATGGTGCAATCACAAAAGGTACAGCATTAAATGCATTAAATGAAGCTGCATTAAAACAAGATGCTGCTTACTTAGAAGCAAATTTAACAGCAACACAAGCAGCAGCGCAAGCAACAAAAGATGATGTTAAACAAACTGAAGATGCTAGACTTAAAGTTCTATCAATTAGAAATAAAAAACTTGGTGACTTAATAGCAGCAGAGAATCAAAGATATAAAATAGAAAAACAAGCATTAATAGATTCAGGTGCGAACCAAGATGCTATGGCTGCAGCATTGGCAATTCATAATGACAACTTAGAAAGATTAAGAGGTGAGAATGAAAAAAAGAAAAGAGATGCTGACCTTAGATTAATGCAAATTGGAGCAATTGGTATAGAGCAACAAAAAGCAATTGAGAATAAGAGATATGAGAATGAACAAATAGACATGAAAGATAGTGGTGCACTTGATAAAGAAAAAGAAGTGGCAAAGAAGCAACATGAGCAAAACTTAAAGAACATAGATGATGCAGCACTAAATTCTAAAATAGAAGCACAATTAGCATTACAACAATTACAAGCACAAAGTTACAATGAACTCGTTTCATATGAAGAGAATAGACATGCTGTGGAAATGAAAAGATTAGAAGATACGAAGGCAACTCAAGAACAAATTGAATTGGCTGAAGCACAACATAATAAGAATCTATCAGACCTTAATGCGCAAAGAGTTATGGTTGCTGCAGAAAAAGTTAATACTGAGTTAGATAAAATGAAAGAAAAGATTGATAAAGAACCTATTGACCTATTCAACATAAGTGATATAGACACTAATGCAGACTTAATGATTTCTAAAACAAAATCTGCATATGCTAAACTTATTGAACAAGCAGGAACTGATTCTAAACTTAGAGAACAATTAGAAAAGAACTTAGCAATAAGATTGGGTGATATTAATCAGTGGAGAGTAGATAAGGAACTTGAGGCAGAGAAACTTAAAGAAGAAAAGATAAGCGAGCTAAGAGGTGCAGCAATAGAAGGATTTGGTACTATCATGATGGATAGAATATCAGCCAGATATGATGAAGTTATAGGCACTATGAATAGTGACATAGAAGGAGGATTCGCAAAAGAACAAAAGGCATTAGATGAACTTAGAACAAATAAGCAAATTAGTGATGAGCAATATAATGCTAAAAAGGCAAAATTAGATACTGAATATGAGAAAAAGAAAAAACAAGTTCAGATAGAAACTGCAAAGATTAGAAAAAGGGAGGCTATATGGCAAATTATAATAAATACTGCAGTAGCAGTTACAAAAGCATTAGCAGATAGTAACCCTCTTGTAGCAGGAGTTGTAGCAGGATTAGGAGCAATACAACTTGGTGTGGTTCAATTAAAACCATTACCAGAATATGGACAAGGAGGTTTATTAATAGGACCATCACACGCTGCAGGTGGTATAACAACACCAGTTGGAGTCGTTGAAGGAGGTGAATTTGTAATAAACAAAAAACAAACTACACAGAATCAGGGACTATTGGAAAGCATAAATAATTCTAATGGTGATATGATAAAAGAACTATCAAATAGATTAGATATATTAATTAATCTTAATTCAAGACCAACAAGAGCATATGTAACAGAAACTGATATAACAAATACTCAGGACAATGTTAGAAAAATAAAAGAATATGCGACAATATAAAAAATATATATATAGAATATGAAAAATATGATATTAAAAGAATTAGTTATAGAGAATGATGTTGACAATGTTTATGCTATATCTCTGGTTAAAAATCCGGCAATTCAGGAAAACTTTATGCACTTTAAAAAAATGATGAAGTTTAAAGATGAACCTTTATATTTCTACGCATTAAGACCAGAATTCGTTGGTGATGAACTTATTATAGATACATCACACAACCTATGTAAGTCCTTCGCGCACGGAGAATCAATTGCATATACAGAAGAAGAAGTTAGAAGTTGGTCTAAATATGCAAATGATGAAGGATGGGGTATGGAACCAGACGCACCAACTTGGTTTTCTAACTTCCCTAAAGAAGGAGTTAATCTACCAATGTACGGATGTAGGCACCACCTTAAAAAGAAACAAATGTTTCATAGTAACTTCTCAACAACAATAAACTTCGAGATGTCGACTAAACCAAGAAGAATTGTAGGACCAGTGATGGTTGCAAATAAGCCAATGTTAAGACCAGCAGAAGAGATGGATGGAGTTAATATGGGTTACGTGTGGTACAGCAACGATACATTACAATCTTACTATGAGCGCTTCGGTAAAAAATCCAACGCCACTTTACTCCATGAGTTGGACATAAGTGACTATCTTATCTTAATGAAAAGTTGGATAGATAAAACTGATAGTGCTCAACACAAATGGATGGCTGAATATTACGTGCTTAGCGACTTTATATGGCAACAAATATTAGATGGTGATGTTGCAGGCTTCAGCGTCGAAATGGTCGCATCTATGAAATAAACAATTCAAATGTATAGGAAACAGATTACACAGACAGAAGAAGAAAGAAAAGAAAGACAGAAAGTTAGATATGATTTGTATAGAGAACTTGAAAAAACTCTTAATGATAAACTTGGCATAAAAAAATATACAAAACCAGAAGTTATATTAAAAAGAGATAAGAAGAGAATTGAAAAAATCACAGAGATGTGGAGATTAACAGGTACATTCATTGAACCAACTAATAAGCAAATATTGGATGAAATCATAGAGGAAGAATTAATTGAAAGTGATGAAGTTGAATATATACAATTGGAAGAGATAGAAAATAAAGATTTAGGAAATATATAGGTTTTATACTCTATATTAAAAAATAACATTATTATATGAACATTCTCGACAAGATTGTTAATATCTTTACAGGTTTTAAATTCTCAGCAACCGCTAAACTTTTAGAAAGCGGCAAAGAGTTGAGAATTGAAGGTAATGATATTGTTGAAGGTGCTAAAGTGTTTATCGTAACAAAAGATGCAGAAATTCCAATACCAGATGAAATGTGGAAGTTGGACAATGGTTACTCCATTACTACAAAAGATGGAATGATCGTATCAGTTGATAAAATTGAAGACACACCAGAAAAGCCTATCACTAAACCAGTGGCCGCAGAAGAAGCATCAGTAGAAGAACATGCAGATACTACACCAGTAGATCCAGCAACTCAACCTGATACTCAAGAAGTAGAACCAATGGATCCAGAAGTTCCTATCAAACTCGAGGAACTCAATGCTAAATTAGATGAAATTTTAACAAAATTAAATGCATCTATGGAAAAGTATGAAAAAGTAGAGTTAGAAATTAAAAATACAAAAGATGAAATTGACCATAGATTTGAGAAAGTTTCATCTACTCCATCCATTAAAACAATGGATAAGGAAACACCAATTCGTAAAGAAGGATCTTTCTTAGGTTCATATGAAGAATTGAAAAAAAATAAATAAAACTATTATGGCAGCAAACGGCTTCGAATTAGGAGGTTTGAGTGTTTATACCAAACAAGTTGGTGATTTATTCGCAAAAAGTGTTCTTCCAGAAACCCTTTTCAACTCAGTTGAAATCATGGAAAACATTAAATATCGCCAAGCTCTGAACCTACTTTCCAAGGACTTGTATTTACAAAATACTGTCTGCGGTCCAACAGCAACAGGCTCAACTATTCTTACTCAAAGAGTTCTTGAAGTATGCGAAATGACAGCATTTGATAAGTTCTGTATGACAGACCTTAATCAATACTGGACGAATGAAAAATTATCCAGAGGTTCTAACATCACAGATTTAGATTGGTTTCAATCAGTTTATCTTGAAGATTTAGCCAAGAGGATTGCAGTGGATGTACAAAAAATTGCATGGCAAGGTAACACATCAACTGGTACAGGTAACTTAGCCTTATGTAACGGCTGGGTTAAACTTTTAAGTGGTTCAACAACCGTTAATACTGGTTCAACTACATTAACCGTTGCAACTATTGTCGCAAACATTAACGCAATGATTTTATCTCTCCCTGCAGAAATTGCTGGAAATCCTATCAACATCTATTTATCATTCAGTCTATACAACATGTTTGTACAAGGTTGGGCAAAAGATTATCCTTATGGATATTCACCAATGTTTACCAACACTCAGTTCAAACACCCATTCTATGGAAACATAACCTTCGTACCTCAATCAGGTCTTGAAGGAACAAGTTACATCTTCATGGGGGAACAACGTAACTTTGTTTATGGCACCGACATTAAAGATGAATTCTCAACCGTAGAGGTTGTTTATAACCCATTTGATAAATATGTATATACTACCGTTAATTGGAAACAAGGCGTCCAAGTAAAATGGCCTGACCAAATTGTTAAAAACTTTGTCTAACAATATAAAGATTAGAACTTCTTGCCAACATTGGCAAGAGGTTCTATCTTAAAAAACAACAATGAAATTATGAGCACATTATGTGGATGTCCAGATAGAAATGTAAGTTCAGCATGTCCTTCATTAGCAAAGACTATGCTTACATTATATGCTGCATGCTATACTGACTTAACAGCCGTAACTTACGACACAGCTGATGAGTACGTAACTGGAATGTCAGGCACTACTTTAAGTGGTTTTTCATCTGGTTTCTTTGTAGAATTGTCCGTTCCATTTGAGACTTCAGGTTTTGATGTTGAAGGTGCTGTTAATAAAAATAACAACACTTACTTATTCAACCCTAAAGTTACATTCAAATTGGCAAGTTTGGAACATGATACAATCAAATTATTTGAGAGCTTCGTAAAGTCAAAGGTTGTTGTAGTTGTTAAATTACAAGGACCTACTTACTACGCACTCGGTTTAGAAAACGGATTAATTGCAGAAGCTGCAAACTTAACTTCATCAGTAACAAAAGATGATTTCGCAGGAGCAACATTAACCTTATCTTCATTCGGTGAAAGTAAATCAGCAAGACAACTTAGCACAACAGCAGTAACAGCATTCTTAGGAAGCATTGCAACTATCTAAAAGAATCAAAAAATAAATTAAAAGGCCAGTCAGGCAAAAACTGGCTGGCCTTTTTTATTAAAAAAAAGTTAATAATGATATATATAAACACTGATGCAAGCAACACTTTTAACATGTATATTGGAAATAGTCCAGCAGAAAAAGGTGAATTTTTATGTGTTATAGAGAATCCAACTTTAAGAAAAATAAAGAAATTTAAAATAATTGACAACAGCCAATTAATTACAAACAAAAATACATTTACAATAAATATAACACACATACCAATAGCAGAAAACTTATTAACACCTGTATTATATTTAGACAATTGGCTCGGATATAATTATTTCAAGATATATTATAGTGGAGGTACGGTTCCTAATACTTTAATCATGTCAGAATCAGCTTTAATAGCAGAGGGAATTTTTAATATATATAGCAATAGTATATGTTATACACCAAGAACAGGAACAACCACCTTAGACTATGGATTTAACTTAACATGTACCGGTACTACATATATATAAAAAAAATATAAAAAATGAAATCAGCACAACTTAATTTTAAAGAAATAGTATATCCAGAACTTTGTCCTAAATTGGTTAATTTCAAGGATTGGCATTACTATCTAACAGATAAAGATGAGCAATGGACAAAAGAACTACAAAAACTATACTATGAAAGTTCAGTTCACGCAGCAATTCTTAATAATTTAAACCAAATGGTCTTTGGTACTGGCTTCTTAACTTTAACTCCATTAGATGAACTCATTCTTAAGTCATTAAAATATGATGAGATATTAAGAAAGTGTATATTTGATTTTGATTTATATGGACAATCATATTTATATATCAAATGGAACGATGAACATACAAAAATAGTTGAAATCAAACATATTAAATATGAACAGATAAAAATAGGAGACATTAATGTTGAGATGGATGAAGTTGATATATACTTTCACTGCACCAATTGGGACAAAAATAAATATAAAAATAGAGTTATAACACCACTTATTAAATTTAATGTAGACCCAAATTCAGATCCTCAACAAATATATCCATTAAAATATAATGATATGATGGTATATTCAACTCCATACTATAATGCTGGTTTGAGAAATATACAAGAATCAATTGAGATTGATAAATGGTACTTACATTTAGCAGAAACTGGATTTGGTGCAAATAAAATGTTCTTAATACCAGGTTCTATGGAAGAAAGAGAAAAAGATGAATTAGAATGGGTTCTTAAAAACAACTATTCTGGTGCTGAAGGCTTTAAGAATATAGTTTTATATCCAGAAGATCCTAACTTTAAACCAGAAATTATAGCAATAAACAACGAAGATATATCAAGTAAGTATGGTACAAGAGAAGAACAATTAAGACAGAATATAATTTCTGCACATCAACTACCATCACCATTATTAATCGGTGAAAAAACTGCAGGACAACTTGGAGCTGGTGAAGAATTCAAAACAGCATATGTGATATATAAACATAGAATGGTTTATCCAACAAGAAAAAGAATGACAGATATGTTTGAGGATATAAACGCATTCTTAATTAATCCACTATCACAAATTAGAATAGATGATATAGAGTTTGAGTTCTCAGAAAAACCTATTGCTCAACAATTCGAACTTACACCAGTAAAAAATAATGTAAAATAATGGAAATAGAAATTAGAAATTATCAGTTAGTAGATCCATATATTATAAAAAAGATATGTCCGGAAATTACATCAAGTGTTGATGATAGTTTAATAAGTGGATTCATATTAGATATACAAGAGGCATATATAGAAAGTATATTAGGTGAGACATTATATCAAGAAATATTAGGACAACACTCAGGTAACACCTTAACTACAGCAAATTCATATCTATATAATACATTCATTACAAAAATTATTGCTAAAAGAATAGCAATTAGAATAATGTACTCTACAACGTATCAATTTGAGAACTCAGGAATCCGAGTTAAAGAAGGTACAGGACAGAGCAGAAGTGCAGAACCAAGTGAAATTGTTACAATGAAACAATTTTATGAAAGTGAAGCAGATAGAATATCTCAGAATATGTTAGAGTTTATGTATGACAACATTAACGACTATAAAGGGTTTTATAATACACCTTTCTATGAAGAAAGAACTCAGAGAAGTGCATTCTCAAGAATATCATTTGGAGGATTTTAATATGAATATAATTTTAATATTAGGACTAATATCCTTCGGTTACTTATGGGCAGGAAACGTATCATTTTTAGAAAAATGGAAGGATCTGGTAGGCTTTGGTCCTAATCTTAGATGGAAACCTACCTTAATAAATAAGTTCATCCACAAGCAATTTAATTGCTATTGCATTACGTTTTGGATCACATTAATAGTGACTCTATCTATATGGCAAGCCTTCATAGTTTATGTTGGAGCTGAACTAATAACAAGTATAATTACATACTTAAAAAACAAAACTACATACTAATGGCATTAACGACACAAACTAAAATCGGTCTATCTATTGGGCAAATACTATCAGTGATAATTATTTTAGTTGCCATGTTCGCAGCTTATGGAAACTTCGCAGTAAGATTAGCAACTATAGAACAGAACAATTTACAATTAAGAAAGGATTTAATTACGTTGGGAGAAAAGACAGAATCATACAGAAATGAGCGTAACGATCAAATACAACAATTGAGAACAGAAAATACCATAGAACACGATAAGTTAATGGGTAAAACTGATAAAATATATGATTACTTATTGAAAAAATAATGGATATAAATATGATTCAACGTATATTAGATAGATATTATGAACCAAATACCTTAGGTTACAAATATAAATATGAAATGATTTTTATTCAAGAAGTGGTTAAACTGATGGAAGATAAAACAGAACAAGAAATAATAGAGATATTAGATGAAAAAATTAAATGAATATATTAAAAAATACTTATCATTCTTAAAAGATGATAGTACATGGAGTACTATGAGAATAGCAACAATCATCATGATATTAACTGCTACATTTTATATTACATATAATACATTAAATCATTTACCTGTAGATTGGTTTGGGGTTTCAACATATATTGCCGTAGCATTAGGTGGTAAGGTACTTCAGAAAAGCAGTGAACTAAAAAATAGTATAGAATAAATAAAAAATAATTAAAAAAATATGGGCTTCGGGTTTGATTTGGAATCTTTGTCTCTGTACACAAAATACGGTGCATCAGGAACAACAAAAGGTGAGACAACATCTATAACAGCAACACCTCATACGGTCACCTTTGATGAGGCTGCACAAACACAACAGATTACCGTTGTTAATCAAAATGGTACAACATTAACTGATTACTTAACATTCACTTCAAGTAACACTAAAACAACCGTGAGTGCAACAGGTTTAATAACATCAGTAACATCTGGAACAAGCACTATAACCATCACTTATTCAGAACCAGATGATACACCACTAACTGATACTATTGGTATAACTACAACGGTAACAGAATCAGTAACAATTAATGGAAACTCATCACCATATAGTTTACATGAAACAGAATATGTATCATTAACCGTGGAAAACCAAGTAGCAAAAGAATTAACATATGAATGTAAATATTATAGTTCAGATACAAATGTTGCTATATTCGAACTAATAGACAATCCAACCGTCAGATTTTTAACTGCTGGAACAACTACATTAAGTGCAGTACACGATATTACTAACATAACTGGAACAACGATATTAACATTAACAAATGAATTAATCACCTCATTAGTACAAATTGCTAATGATGGTCCAGGGCCTGTTGTTATGACAGCAACAGGAGAAACATTCCAGTGTATTATTCAAGATCAAGAAGGACATGATGTAACTTCCATAGTAGAATATACAAGTGATGATGCTTCATTCAGTGTTAATGCAACTGGTTTGATTACTGGTGTATCATTAGGTACAGCAACCATAACTATATCAAAAACATACCCATTAAACACAATTACTACTACGGTTGATTGTAGTTATACAGCATAAAATTTTTAAAACATTTTATATAAAATATTATATAAATAGTAGTTCTTCGGCAAATCAAGATCAAGAAGAATCATTCTTAAATACATTCATTCATGTTAAACAAAAAGAGACCACCAATTCGGGTGGTCTTTTTTATTTTAAATTTATTCAACCTTTCATTATTATATTACTACATATAGTATAAACAATCAAACAAAAAATAAATAAAACAAATGGAAACTAAAATTAAAACAACAGGAGTAAGATCCTTCAACGTAAATGTTGAAATGTGGAATGAGTTTAACAAAATAGTAAGCTCACAGGGAATATCAGCAAGTAAAGCACTTGGAGATATGGTCTATATGTATAATGAGATAAACAGATGTAAAGCAAAGAAAGCAGATGCTGACTACTGGGGCTTAGAATACAACGATGAAAATAATGAATCAAAATGAATGAGACAAATAAAGAATATGTCGATCAACTATTCTCAGGAGGTTTCATGAAATTATCTCCAACAGAAAAATTGGAGGAATTTTATAATAAACTAAAAAATACTAAAGGAGAAAAAGCAGAATATACCAGAAGACTAATTATCCAAGAACTTAGGATAAGAAAAATTAAAATTATATGGAAATGAATGATTTAGAATGGGTGATAAAAACAACAAAGAAAATAAATGATGTCTCATTAAGAGACCTATATGAAGGATATATTGAAAGAAAATTTGGTCCAATAGATGACCTAACAGAAGAACAATATGACCAAGCATTTGATATAATAGATATTGAATTTAGAAATATAATAAAGCAATCTATTAGAAGAAAGAAACTACAAAAAATAAATAAAACAAAATGAATCAAATAGAATGGAAAACCATAGAAGAATATCCAAAGTATGAAGTGAGTAATACTGGATTAGTAAGAAGAATAAAAACCGGTAGAATACTTAAACAAAGTAGAAATATAAGTTATAGTTATTGGACAACACAGAATAAAACATATATGTATGTTATGCTTAGAAGAGATGGTAAGAATTATAAACAAAGAGTACATAGATTAGTAGCCAACGCATTCATACCTAATCCTAATCAACTACCTACCGTGAATCATATAGACAATATACAAACAAACAATAATGTAAGTAACCTCGAATGGATGACTCTAATAGACAATATAAAACTTAGAATAGGCATAAAATACAATAAAGAAATATATAATTTTTTAAAAACAAACTAAAACTAAACAAAATGGAATGTAAATGTAAAAAAGACTACAAAGAAAGCAGAATTGCTTACCTTGGTGATGGTAAGCATAGTGATATGTATTGTGTCATCTTATTTAAAGAAGGTGAATCATACTGGTTTCATAACAAAGGATCCAATGAATTTTATGTAACCACTGATAAGAAATATCTTAAAGATATTAATAGGTGGAATTCTTACATAGAAGAAATGAATGGTGAAATGTTTGATAGACATTTCACCTATGATAAGATTACTAACAATAAAGAACCAAAGAAAAACATTCTATGGGAAGATTCATTAAGAACTCATAACGAATTAATGATTAAACTACAGGAAGGAACCATAACTGAATTAGAAAAATCTATGCTTAAAGATACCATAGATATGTTAAACCAGGGGGAAGGGGTATATGAATACCACATAAAATCTGGGAGCATGGGGATTGATGGAAAATATGGAAACATGGGAAGTCACAGAAAATATGAATAAAAAACGGGGGGGGGGGAATTATATAATATATATTTTATATATCCTATCTTGGTGGCAACTTTTAGAGCCAATGGATATACACCCATAGGCATAAAAAAAGTGCCATAGTTAGGATCAGATAGTTACAAAAAGCATATATATCTTGGTGGCAGTTAGGGAGTACCACTTAATATACAACCACTGATATATCAGTTGATTGAATAAAAAAACTAGGAAAAAATAAAAACAAATTAGGTGGTTCAGGACATTTTTTTTTAAAACATATTGTTAATTGATTATATATCAACTAATTATATTAAAAAACTACATTTACTACAGATTTTTTAAAACAGAAATGTAGTTTTTTAATATATAAAGATAAAAAACATATATGAATATTAAGAATCATAAAATTTCAGACCTTAATCCATCAGAATACAATCCAAGAAGAAGAGCAAGAGTTATAGAACTTGATCCAGGATATTGTGCAACTATATTAGAAAGATATGAGAACTTAACAGGTATAAAAGGCATGAAGATATTATGATGAATGAAATATATAATGAGGACTGCATATTAACTATTAACAGATTAGAAGATAAATCAAAAAAACAAATTGAATATGCCAACAAGAAGACCGGTTAAAAAGCCATCAAAATATACAGAAAGGAGAATAGAACAAATATTAACTGCATTAAAAAGTCTATCTGGTAGAGTTGCATCGGCAGAATCAGCAGGTATAGACTATCATACATTTAAGATTTGGTATGAAGACATACCAGAGTTTAGAGCAAGAGTTAATGAAGCAGAGTTAGAAACTATGCAAAGAGGAAAAGAGGTAGCCATTAAAGCAATTTTCAGAGCAATGGAAAAGAGTTGGCAATCTGCAGCATGGTGGTTAGAAAGAAATCATCCGGATCAATATGGTAGAATAGAAAGAGTTGATATGAATATGAATAGTAATCAAATCATATTTACAATTGGCAACTCAACAGAACCAGAACAGATTGAGGATGTAACAAATGACATCTTAAAAATTACAAATGTGAATGAAGAAAAGGATCAAGGGAATCAAACTATTTAAAAGACAAGAAGAAATTTTTTATCAAATAATTCATTCTAATAAAAGATTTATAGCACTTAATGCATCAAGACAATTCTCTAAAAGTACAATATTAGAGAATATAATAATGTACAAGACTCTGAACTTCCCTAATACAAAATGTCTTTATGTAACACCAACATATTCACTATCTAAAATAGTTATGAGTAAACTATATAACAATCTATCTACAGCAGGTGTGATAAAAACTTTTAATAAAACAGATTCACAAATTCAGTTCATAAACAATAGTGAGATATATTTTAGATCCGCAACCAACCCAGACAATATAAGAGGTCTATCTGTACACTATATATTTGTAGATGAAGCAGCATTCATGGACGACAATGTATGGAATGTAGTTAGACCAACCATGAATGTTATAGGTAAGCAGTGCATAATGGCATCGACACCAAGAGGTAAGATAGGATTCTTTCACCAAGCATATATGTTAGGACAAGGAACTAACTTAAACTATGAATCTATATTCGGTCACTACTCACAGAATCCATATTATAATAAACAAGAGGTAGAAGATGCACAATTAACACTACCAGAACAAGTCTTCCTACAAGAATATGAAGCACAATTTTTAGAAGGTGGTGGTTCGGTGTTTAGAAACATTCTAAATTGTGCAACATTAGAATATTATAAACAAGTTAAAGATGGACCATTCGCAATAGGTGTAGACTTAGGAAGACAATCAGACTGGACGGTAGTAACCGTTATAAATTCTAAACAAGAAGTGGTTGAGATATATAGAGATAATAAGAAAGACTGGAGCACAATTATACAAGCAGTAACAAATATAATAAAGAAATATCCTAATCCAAGTGTATATGTAGAAACAAATGGAATAGGTGATGTGGTCTATGATTTACTTAAAAAGAGTTGTACACAGATAAGACCATTCATAACTACAAATGAAAGTAAGAATGAAATTATAGAAGAACTTATATTAGCATTCCAGACACAATCTATAACTATACCATCAAGCAGATTGAATCCAACATTACATCAAGAATTAACATGCTACACATTTGAGTATAGTCCAAGAACAAGAAGAGTTTTATATAGTGCAATGAAAGGATTTCATGATGATATGGTCATGAGTTTAGCATTAGCACTTAAAGCGAAAAATAAAGGTGGTAAAATAACATTTAAAGTAATATAAAAAATATGGGAAGACAATTAGGTGCACCGCACAAGAAGTATAGTGTGAGATATTTTAATACAGAGAAAGAATTTAGAACAGAGATGTTGAGATTAACTTTAGAAGGTGAGTTGTTTAATATAATGTTTCACGGACATTCAAGTAACATAGAGAAAAGAATAATTACTGGTATAAATAGAGAATATAATATAAAGATAGAAAACAAATGGTTCATATTTATATCCGAGGAGATGAATATAATTTAATATATAATAAAAATAAATATAAGAATGATATTAAAAAACGCAAATGTATTAGATGATATTAAAACCTATGAAGACCTATTCTTTGATATAATTTATAGTGATCCACCTTACAATTTAAGTTCAGAATGGTTCATAGATAAAGATGGTTCATATCAAATGAAAGGTATGTCAAAAGATTTCTTAAATAAGTGGAAAGGTCTAACTGGTGAAAACATAGATACACTATTCAAAGAAGGATATAGAACATTAAAACACGGTGGATATATGGTAATGTATTCTATTGATAGACAAGTTGGTCCATTTAATTATTACGCAGTTAAAAATGGATTTGAAGTTTGTCAAAGTTTATATTGGTTTTTTATGTCGAATTTTCCCAAGGCAAGTGACGTATCAAAGATGGTAGATAAAAGGTTTAATACAATAACAAAAGGAAAAGAAATAATATTACCATATGCTGATCCAGAAAATAGTAGTCCATCTGATATTAAAAATAATACTTGGAATGATGGTAGAAAAAAAAGTAGTATGAATGCTATTTATAATGAAACTATTTCAACCCATCCAATAGCAAAAAAATATGATGGATATAAGTATTCTATTGCCCCATTAAAACAATGTTTAGAAACTATTATGGTATTTCATAAACCACTTAAAAATAAAAGTTATATAGATGATATAATTGAATGTGAAACGAATTCAGAAATTCATAGTTCTTGTTTAAATATAGATGGTGAAAGGGTTGAATGGTCTAATGAAAATGAAAAAGAAAAAGGTAGATTAGGTGAAAATGCGAATTCAATGTTTGGTTCTAATGTTGGAAGAAATGCTGGTGAATTTCCAAGTAATGATAATGGTCGTTTCCCATCCCAATTATTAGTTGATGAAGGCGCTGCTGAAATTATTGATAATCAAACCGGGATTAAAACTACTTCAAAAAGTGAAACATTTACAACGAACCCAAATAATGAAATTAAATTAAATGGTAGTAAAGAAATAAGACATACCAATATAGGCGACACCGGCGGTGGTTCCAAAATACTACATACTTGCAAATACGAAACTAATGAAATGGATTTATTAAAGTATCAACCGAAAGTAAGTAAATCAGAAAGGGATGGTGGATTGAAAGGATTTGAATTGAAAGAAAGTGTAGGACAAGAAATAGTAAGAAAAGGTGGAACAGCAGCATCTGGTAATCATAATCCAAAATGTTTAAAATGTGGTGGAGAAAAAATATCAAGAACCGTTGGTGGTAATACAAAATGTAATTGTGAAGAACCAGAATGGAAAGAATGTAAGAATGAAGCAGTTAAAAATCCACATCCAACGGTTAAGCCAATCAGTTTAAATAAGCATATTTTAAACTTATTCAAGACACCAAATCATACAAGAATATATATTCCATTTAGTGGTAGTGGTTCCGAAGTTATAGCAGCAATTCAAGTTGGTTATGATGAAGTTTATGCGTGTGAAATAGCAGAAGAATATAGTAAAATAGCAGAAGCAAGAATAGAACATTTTTGTGGCCACAAAAATGAAATAAAAGGTCTGGTGAAAAACAACATTAAAAATGTGGCCACAGAAAACATAGATGATTTCTGGTTAAAATAATATATAGAAATGAAAATGATTATATCAAAAAAAGATTTTTATGAAGCACTACTTAAAGAACAATTAGGTTTAGAAAACTATGAAACTTGTGCTATAATAAAAGAACTATTAGAAAGAATAGATCCAGATGATGTATATGAATATGATTTAGAAAGAGAAGATGATGATAAAAAATAAATAAATAAACATGTGTTTAAGTTGTGGGAGTCAAGAAGATTTAAGAATTCCAATTCCAGAAGAATTGGACGAACAATTAGTAACTGAGTATGTTAATGCTAGAGATACTAATTCTATTAATCAGATGAGCGTATTTGATTACTTTAATAAGATATATAAGGTACAATATATCTTTAATCCTAAACAATTAAGAAGAGCAATTGTTAATATGGATAAAATATATTATGATTTTAAACATGGATATATAATATTTAATAAAGATATTTTAGAAGGAATAGAAGATGCTATTGAGGAAGTTAATAGTGGTAAAAATAAATCAAAAGCAGCAAAAAAATTATTAGATGAATTAGATGGACAATAGTTATATTGTTAATTGTATATATAGAGATTTTGATCCAGATATAAAAAGATATATTCACAATAAACTATATCATAAACAATATGAAGGTGATTTAAGACAAGAGCTTTACATAAAATTGTTGACACTATCCAATGAAAAATTAGTACAACTATACTTCACGGAAGGTGTGATGAACTATATTAAGAGAATTATTCTTAATATATTTAATAACAAGTCTTCACCTCTCTATAAAATAAAATTAGAATCAAATGATATAGAAGTACCTGAAGAATTTATAGAAGATGAATATATTGAAGATACAAGAATAAAGAAGATTTCAGATATTCTAAATGAGCCACTATTTTTTAACTCACTCTATAGGTATAAGCTCACTTATAATTTAACTCTTAAAAAAATAACAGCAGATTTAAATATAAGCAGATCCACTTTAGACTATCAGTTTAGTTTAATAAGAAAAAAAATAAAAGCAGAATTTATGGAAGCAAATGAAATTGGATTCATCAATTACTATTTTACAAATGTAGTTGGTAAAGCAGTTAATGCCGAAACAATTAACGAAGCATATTTTATATTAAAGCAAGAAAAAGTTACTGATACTTGTAATCCATGCATCAAGGCAAGAAAACAACAATTGGACAATACATATGTTGCATTAATTAAAATAAAGACACCAGAGTTAATTCAAGAATCAATAACAACACAATATGAGTTTGATGAAGTAGAAAAAACAACAACACCAGATGACGTTAAAGGAGTACTTAAAAGTTTTGGAAGTAAAAGATCCAATAGAACAACTTAAAATTTTAGGTTACAATACACAAAAGATGACAGTGGGTAAAGCCAATAAGTTAGTTGAGGCAGAACTTAATTTAGAATATAAAGAGAAGCAGGTGAAGAGATTTACGATAGAAGGTAGAACTTTTAATTGTCTATATGATATTAATGATTTACAAATACAAGAGTATGCATATTATAAAAGTTTAATAGGTGATATATATTCTAATCAGGTTGATAGTGAGGACAACGAGATAGAGGTTGATGAATCTATAAAATATAAAAAACTATTTACACAGGCACATAAAATAATTGCAATATTCACAAAAGAGAAGACTCTACTTAAGAAACACTTGGACTTTAGTGACAAATGTGAATTGTTTAGCAACATGAATATACAAATGTTAATCAATATACTTTTTTTTTATTTAAATGTGATAGGGAATTTAACGACCAATGGGTCGATATATTATATACAAACGATGGAGAAGTTACAAATGTAAACCATAGAGCAGAACAAATAAGATCCAGATATAATTGGTACTTATTAATACATACTCTATCTAAAGATAGTGTTGAAAAATATGACAGAATTAAAAAGAAAAAGATGATAAATATAATGGCATACTTAGACATTCTAGAAAAGAAAAGAAGAGTCGAGAAGGTAGAAGAGTATGCTAAAAAACAAGAGAGTTGGAAAAAAGCCTTCGGACAAAAAAAACCTGATAAATAATGTACTCACAAATAATTAGTATATTAAAGTCTACAATCTTATCACAATTAGTTATAAAAGATACTGCATTTGGTGATATTGACGATTACGTAGAACATAATAAGAAGTTTCCATTCGCATTCATAGAAGCAAATGGTATACAATGGTCTCAACATTGGATTCAATATGGATTTAAGATCCACTTATTGGATCAATTAAGAAAGAATAAGAACAATAAAACCACTATTTATAATGAAATGGATGCGGTTGCGCAGAAGTTTATTATAGATTTACACAATTTAGGTATGGTTAATAACTGGTTTATTGACTTTAATACACTACAAGGAGACTTAACATCCTTCGCACAAGATGAAGAATGTGCAGGTTTGGTTCTACAATTCACAATTCAAGTTGCAATTGACAATACTGGTGCCTGTATACCAACACTTATTACAGGCTCAACTATAACATACAACTATGGTACAAGTGGAACAAATGGAACAAGTGGAAGTTCAGGAACATCAGGCTCAAGTGGAACAAGTGGCTCATCTGGAACATCAGGCACAAGTTCGACAAATGGAACAAGTGGAACAAATGGAACAAGTGGAACAAATGGATCATCAGGCACAAATGGAACATCTGGATCATCCGGTACAAGTGCGACAAATGGAACAAGTGGAACTTCAGGTAGTTCAGGCTCAAGTGGAACTAATGGAACATCAGGTTCAAGTGGTTCATCTGGTACAAGTGGAACTAATGGAACAAGTGGAACATCAGGAAGTTCAGGAACTAATGGAACAAGTGGAACATCAGGAAGTTCAGGAATAGATGGTGCAACAGGAACAGATGGAACATCAGGAAGTTCAGGAACTAATGGAACAAGTGGAACATCAGGAAGTTCAGGAATAGATGGTGCAACAGGAACAGATGGAACATCAGGAACAGATGGAACATCAGGAACAGATGGAACATCAGGAAGTTCAGGAACAAATGGAACATCAGGAAGTTCAGGAATAGATGGTGCAACAGGAACAGATGGAACATCAGGAAGTTCAGGAATAGATGGTGCAACAGGAACAGATGGAACATCAGGATCATCAGGAATTGATGGTAAAGATGGTACAGCATTCGGAACATCAGGAACAAATGGAACATCAGGAAGTTCAGGAATAGATGGTGCAACAGGAACAGATGGAACATCAGGAAGTTCAGGAATAGATGGTGCAACAGGAACAGATGGAACATCTGGATCATCAGGAATTGATGGTAAAGATGGTACAGCATTCGGAACATCAGGAACAGATGGAACATCAGGATCATCAGGAACAGATGGAACATCAGGAACAGATGGAACATCAGGAACAGATGGAACATCAGGAAGTTCAGGTACAAATGGAACATCTGGATCATCAGGAACAAATGGAACATCTGGATCATCAGGAACAAATGGAACATCAGGTTCAAGTGGAACCAATGGAACTTCTGGAACTAATGGAACATCAGGTTCAAGTGGAACCAATGGAACTTCTGGAACTAATGGAACATCAGGTTCTTCAGGAACTAATGGAACATCAGGTAGTTCTGGAATTAATGGAACATCAGGTACAAACGGTTCATCAGGAATAAATGGTTTATATGGAGGTTCAGCAAGAAAATGGTTAGGTTTTAGTTCTGATCGAACGGATCCATTCCCTGGTTATATAGGTAATTTGGCAATTGATTTCCCTACCTTTGATATAATGATAAGTACAATAGATGCTGACAATGGTAACGTTAAAGATTTTTTATTGAGTTATAATGTAGGTGATATTATTAAAATAGAAAAATATGATGATCCATCTTGTTTTATTATAGCTCCAATAGATTATAGGTCATTGGAATTTCCAAGTATTTACGAAAGTGTACAATTGGGTGGTGAAATTTTATCTTCAGGTGGAACATTTATTACTGATGTTCCATTTCCTCCACTTGAACCTGGTGAGTATATTTTATCATTCTCAAAAAGAGGAACAAATGGAACATCAGGTACAAATGGAACATCAGGTAGTTCAGGAACACGTGGAACCTCAGGTTCAAGTGGAGCAAATGGAACATCAGGTAGTTCAGGTACACGTGGAACATCAGGTAGTTCAGGTACAAATGGAACATCAGGATCTTCTGGTATAAGTTTTGATCCACAAATAGCGATAGATACAAAAGAACCAACAGGATTTTTAGATCCAGATTTAATAAGTGTAAGTTACAATTATACAGATAGAACAATAACTCTAAGTTCAAGTACATCAATACAATACTATTGGAGAGGAACAAAGTACACATTAAGTAACCCTTGGATATCAACAGGACATACAAATACTTTAGGTAACTGGTTCTTAAGTTCAACTGATGGTGTCAATTTTAATTGGGCTCAGACAACTTGGTTGTTCTCAGATATTCAAGTTTCATATGTTAGATATAAAGCAACAGAGGAGACATCACTAGCAATTAAAGAGACTCACGGTTTAATGCAATGGGAAGTTCATGAAGAAATGCATCAAGCAATAGGAACATATCTTCATAGTGGTGGAAAACTAACAGCTGGCTCTTATTTAGAGAATACAGCAACAGATGCTGCAAATAGTCCAGCATTCGATGCTGCTGTTATAGCAGATGAGGACTTAGACGTAAATGTTGCAGCTTGGTCTGAGGGAACTTACACAAGAATGTATGTTTCAGGATCAACATCAATATATGATTTAGCAGGTATATTACCATATTCAGCAACTACAAATACTTATATAAAAGTTAATACACCTTTAACAGGAGTTTTTGTAGCAGGTGTTAATAACAGATATTATAATATATATCAAATATTAGTACCTACTACTACTGATACTACCTCATCAAAATATAGAATGATCATGTTGCAACCTCAAGCAACATTTACAACATTAGCAGCAGCACAAGCAGAAGATACAAGAGGATTAAGGTTCGGTGACCTATCATCAGATGCAACTGAATTTGTTATATACTCAAGAATAACATATCTAACAACTGGCGCAGCAAATAATGGTAGGTGTGTGATTGCAACAAATGGCATAACATATGTAGTTGGGAATAAAACCGGTCTAATTTCAGTTGCAGGTGTGAGCAGTACTAATCACGCAACATTAAGTAATCTACCATGGATAGATAGTGGACATATTGGAGATATAAACTCATTAGCAGGATTTGATGGTGCAGGAAATGCTACATATGTTGCATTAGTAAATGGAACTTCAGGTAGTTCAGGAACTAATGGAACATCTGGATCATCAGGAACCAATGGAACATCAGGAAGTTCAGGAACAAATGGAACATCAGGAAGTTCAGGAACAAATGGAACATCAGGAAGTTCAGGAACAAATGGAACATCAGGAACAAATGGAACATCAGGTAGTTCAGGAACAAATGGAACATCAGGTAGTTCAGGTACAAATGGAACATCAGGTAGTTCAGGTACAAATGGAACATCAGGTAGTTCAGGAACAAATGGAACATCAGGTAGTTCAGGAACAAATGGAACATCAGGTTCATCAGGTAGTTCAGGCACAAATGGTACTTCTGGTTCATCAGGAAGTTCAGGTACAAATGGAACATCAGGTACAAATGGAACATCAGGTACAAATGGAACATCAGGTACAAATGGTACATCAGGATCAAGTGGTATAAATGGAGAAACAAACTTAATAGAACAAATAGATTTTAACCTATATGTTGCAGGTTTAACAGGAACATCCATATTAGTAAGTGATTACGCTTGGTATGCATATACAATATCTGCAATATCATATAAAACAAATTCAGGTTCATGCTCAATAGATATTAGAAATAATTCTATAAGCGTAACAGGTATGACCACTATAACAGGTACAACTACTAACAATATATATTATGCAACAGCAGGAAATGCGGTAGCAATTGGAAATAATGTAGATGTTAAGATAAATACACTTACAAATTGTACTGAGATATATGGCTCTATAAAAACTATAAGAACTTAATGGGTAGAAGATTAATATATACGAGGAACCACGCAACAGGAGGAATTTTGAGTGGTGGAACAATAACTTATAATGGATCTGCTGGGTACCCAGCAGTAACTGGAACATGGTTAGTACCAGAGAACTTAGTAAGTTTAACAATAGAATGCTATGGTTCAGGTTGGGCTGGTTTTTATTCAGTTAATGGTACAACAGGAGGAGATGGTGGTGCATCAGGGTCCTATGCAAAACAAGTTAATTATACATTTAATAAAGGAGATATATTAAGTTACTATATGTTGACTTACTATTTAGGTCATGATAAGACAAAAGTATATTCTGGTGCAACAACATATTGTCAGGCAGATGGTGCAGGAGAAACATCAAGAACTGACAAAGGATTAGCAGCAAATAGTATAGGATCTACCGTTACAGATGGAAATGTAGGCTCAGCACGCAACGGATATATAGGAGGTAAGGGTGCAGATGGACCAGCACCTTTATCGGCAGTAGGTGGAGAAGGTGGAAATAGAGGTGGTGGGTTCCAAGGAACAAATCCAGGATCAGGTGGTGGTGGAGGTTCATTTTATACTTTAAATAATCCAGGTGGAATATGTGGAAAACCAAGAATAATTTTAACTTGGACATATTATAAATAAGTAGAACTATGACATACGAAGAAACAAGTAAGGAGTTAATTAGAATAGGTGAGCAGATGGTTAAGAACATCAAGGATGCAATTAAAAAGTCTGGTAAGTATAATACAGGTAACTTATATAATTCAGTGACCATGAGGATTAATAGAAATGGTTTATCTATTATAATAGGTGCAAAATATGCCAAATTTGTACTGGAGGGTAGAAGGGCTGGTAAAAATCCACCAGTTTCAGCAATGTTGTCCTGGTTAGATTCACCACACGAATTAAAATTTCTTAAAATAGTAAAACAAAAAGATAAAAGCATATCTAAACTCAGTGTTGCATTCATGTTGTCTAACTCTATAGGTAAAAAGAACATACCACCTATGAAACAAAAAAGTTTATATGATGCCACAATGTCTTTAAAAGCAACAAAGAGTTTCGTAGAGTTAGAAAAAGCATTTGTTAAGGACTTAAAGAAAGAACTTAATGATGTACTAAAATAAAAATATAAGATGGCAATAACATTAGTAACAAAACCAGACTATTATATAAGAGCATATGACACAAATACTGCATATTATAAGATAAGTTCTACAAAAACAACAGAACTAAACTTTAGATTTGTGCTAAAATTATATGGTCCAACAAATAATTACTTAGCAACGATAAAATTAACTTCAGATAGTTCAGGATATGGATATTACAATCCAACATCTTATATCAATTCTTTTTTAACAAGTAACGTGAATATCAACTCTAACATTTTAACAGATTGTACAAGCTCTTATGGCTTATATACACTACAATTTGGAGAAGAATATGGTGATCCGATAGTTACATACTCAGGTTTAACCTCAGATGTTAGGTTTTATTATAATGGTTGTCAAATATTCGAAGACTATGATACACTTTATAACAATAATTATTGGGTTGCTAAAACAGGAATAACAACAGGACATTTCTTAACTCCAACAAATAAATTCTACTTAGACTTAAGAGAAAAGATGTGGCTATATTGGATTAACTCTAATCTTAGTGGCGATACATATTTCGTGTTTAGATTCTACTATCAAGGAACCAATACAGATGTAACGGTATATACTTATCAATCAAATATAGATAAGATGTATAGTGTTGGTGTAGGTCCAGCAAATTTAGTTAGTGGTTCAACACCAACAAATTGGGATTACTATACAATAGATATAGAAGAGCCATCAAGCAGTCCAAGTATATCAGGTTACACTATATATAATACTTACAAATGTAACTATAATGACTTTACAAGTGTATATTGGCTGAATGAACATGGAGGTTGGTCCAATTTCTTATTCAATAAGAAGAAATATAATGAATATAAAGTTACAAGAAATACATATGAGAAATTCTTAAACTATGGATATACTAATCAACAAAGAGGATTAACACAATTTAGAACAGATGTAGAACAAACAATTTCTCTAAATACTGATTGGCTAAACGACTATCAAAACTTACTTATAAAAAGTTTATTCATGTCACCAGATGTTAGAATATATGAGAATGGTACTTTAATTCCATATATGGTTGTAGACACAGAATACAATGAGAGAAGCACAACATATGATGGAAAATATCAATATCAAGTTAAACTAACACCAGCAAATAAAAAAGTAATACAATATGGCTAATAGAACCGAAATAAGACTAAAAGATTACAAAAAGATATTTCCAGAGAATAACAATTTCACAAAAGGAACAGACTACTGGAGTGCAGGTACAGGCTGGAGTGCATTTACAACATCTTTTAACACTAATATATTACAACATGCAACAGGAAACACTGCAGCACTATCACAATCAGGTATAGAAGGCTTAGTTGCAGGTAAAAAATATAGAGTTGGACTATGGGTGATAGATCCATATCATATTACAGGTACGGTTACGGTTAATATAAACGGAACTAATATGCCTTCAGTCTTTACAAGCCAATTAAGAACATATGAAGCAATCATAACTAATGTTCCAGCAAGTGGCTCAACCATAACTATAACACCTTCAAGCAATAACAATTGGTGGTTGTATGGAGTTTATATTGAATGTATAGACCCAACATATACAAGTAACTTAGATTTATATGAGGATCAACAATTAAATTTAAATTTAAGTGTAACTGATATAAAAGATATATCAAAGAGAAACTCTAAATATTCGAAAACTATTAAGATTCCTGCCACAAAGAACAACAATATTATATTTAATAACTTACAAGATGTAAATAGTGACACAAGTTACGGAGAAATATATCTTAATAAGAATGTACAAGCAGAGATATATAGAAATTCAGTCTTAATAATGAGCGGATTTTTATATGTGGCTTCTATACAAAGAGATAGTGATACACCAATATCATATGAAGTCATATTCTTAAGTGAAATAGCAAATTTATCAACAACTTTAGGAGACCAATACATATTTGGAAACTCAGATCCAACTTTAGATGTAGATGTAAGTGCATTATCTCATGTGTTTAGAATAGAGAAGATTAAAGATGCATGGGAAAGTGGTGATACATTACACTATTACTATCCATTAATAGACTATGAAGGAAATGAAACATCAACAAACAAATTAGTTATAAAATATCTTAAGCCAGCAATTTCAGTTAAGTACTTATGGGACAAGATATTTGAGGATGCTGACTTTACATATGATAGTACATTCTTAACATCAGAACCATTTACAAAGTTAGTGATGCCATGGAGTGGTGATGTCATATTTAAAGATACTAATGCGCAAACTTATATGTGCGTTAAAAACACACCAACAGGACCATCTTATCCAGGTACAATAGGACCATTTCAGGATCAGATTAACTGGACTTGGATTAATGGTATATCTGGTAAAACAACTACATTAACATTTAACAATCCAATATCATATGTGGTTTCTAATCCAACATCAAATATACATCTACCAACAGACAATAGTATATTTAACTCACCAGGTAATACTTGGGTTGATATAGATATAACAGGGCTATATAATATAAGATTCAAGAGCAATTTCTTATCATTTGCAACGGTAGGATATGCACCACAATATATTCTAAAGGTAGTGAGTACATTACACGGTGTGGTTCATACAATAACAAAGAATTCACAGATAAATGTGAACACTACACTTTCATTTGATTTTAGCATAAACTATTATGCAGAAGCAGGTGAGAAGATATATATTCAATTATGGACAAATGGTAAGACTACAAGATATGGAGACCAGACAGGAAATGGAACTGGTTCATTCTACGAAGGATTTAGAGTATATTCAGTCATGGACCTCGGAGACTTTGGATTTGGTGGTCAAATAATGTGGGTTAATTTTAAGAATATGTTTGGTGGTGAAAAAGTTAAAAAGATGGATTTTATCACCAATATAATTAAGATGTTCAACTTAGTAGTTGATGAAGATTTAGCAATAGCAAAGAGATTTAAGATAGAAACAAACAACACTTACTATCAAGGTGGTACATACAGAGATTGGACAAATAAAATAGACAATTCATCAGAAGATATTAAGAGATTACCAGAATTTATTAACAAAAATGTACTATTAGAGAACACAAAAGATAAAGATACTTTTAATGAAGAGTATATTAAAGAATATTCTAAAACTTATGGTACAAAAAATGTCATAAATGAGGTAGGTGGATCAGGTGATATAAATATTACATCTACATTTGCATCAACTCCGATAGGTAGATTAGGAACTACTAACATACCTATCAGTAAAATGTATAGTATAGATAGAACTTCCACACCAGCGACCGTAACAAGAACTGGATTCCTTCCAAGAATACTATATTACAACAATATACCTATGGATTCAGGTATGACTAATATAGTCATATGTACATTAACATCACCAAGCACTGATTTCGTTCAACTATGCTATAATTCAACATATTATCAATATCATCCATGGGCTGGGCACTTAAACAATCCATATGAAGATACATTAGATATAAACTTTGGTGAAGTTGAACGCATATTTCTACCATTTAGTGATGATTTAACATATAATAACCTATATTATAACTATTATGAGGACTATTTGGGTAGATTAATGGATCATGATAGTAAGTTAGTTACATATAACATACTATTAAATGAAGTTGATATGGCAGAGTTTAGATTCTGCGACACAATTAGAATAAAAAATGCTTCATATGTAGTAAACAATATAGAAGATTGGACACCAGGAGAATTCTGTAAAGTTGAACTTATAAAATTAGGTCAGAACTACTTAAAATTTAAACCAACACATATTAGAAGTTACGTATATACAGCACCATATGCAAATATTAAATCTAATATAACATTAACAAAACCTAATGTAGAAATACCAATTATAGTTGATCCAAGTACAGGATTACCATATAGTTACATATCAGATGAAGGTTGGTACGATAAACAATTAGACTATTCAGACTCTAATCAGGTTAATCCTACAAGTAATTCATTAGTTATAGGGATTAACAATAAAGTTGATGATGCAACAAATACACAAATTATTGGTGATGAGAATATATTAATAACTGAACAACCAATAGACAATATATCAATTGTAGGAAATAGAAACTACATAGATAGTGGAGTGACAAATAAAGTACTATTTGCTGCAGATAAAAGCTTAACTTCAGGAGACACATATTACGTTTATGAAGATAGTGAGTTTGTTTATACTAAAAGTTCAACACAACAGATACAAGTAAGAACTGGAACCACATATGATGGAGAAGGCAACGTAACAAATTTCGTATTAACTGCTGTAAGTCCTGACGGATGGGGTGAGTGGAGAGATCCAAATCTATTTTGGACTGGTATAACATCAGGTACATCTGGCTCATCAGGAAGTTCAGGATCCAACGGAACATCTGGATCATCGGGCTCAAGTGGTACAAATGGAACATCAGGATCAAGTGGTAGTTCAGGAACAAATGGAACATCAGGTTCATCAGGTAGTTCAGGTACAAATGGAACATCAGGTAGCTCAGGAACCAACGGAACATCAGGTTCATCAGGTAGTTCAGGAACAAATGGTACATCAGGCTCATCAGGAACTAATGGTACATCAGGCTCATCAGGAACATCAGGCTCATCAGGAACATCAGGCTCATCAGGAAGTTCAGGAACAAATGGTACATCAGGCTCATCAGGAAGTTCAGGAACAAATGGAACATCAGGAAGTTCAGGAACCAACGGAACATCAGGCTCATCAGGTAGTTCAGGAACAAATGGTACATCAGGCTCATCAGGAACATCAGGCTCATCAGGAACATCAGGCTCATCAGGAAGTTCAGGAACAAATGGAACATCAGGCTCATCAGGAAGTTCTGGTTCAAGTGGTACAAATGGAACATCAGGCTCATCAGGAAGTTCAGGAACAAATGGAACATCAGGAAGTTCAGGAACCAACGGAACATCAGGCTCATCAGGAAGTTCAGGAACAAATGGAACATCAGGAAGTTCAGGAACAAATGGAACATCAGGAAGTTCAGGAACAAATGGAACATCAGGAAGTTCAGGAACAAATGGAACATCAGGAATTTCAGGAACAAATGGAACATCAGGCTCATCAGGAAGTTCAGGAACAAATGGAACATCAGGAAGTTCAGGAACAAATGGAACATCCGGAAGTTCAGGAACAAATGGAACATCAGGCTCATCAGGAAGTTCTGGTTCAAGTGGTACAAATGGAACATCAGGCTCAAGTGGTACAAATGGAACATCAGGCTCAAGTGGTACAAATGGAACATCAGGTAGCTCAGGTACAAATGGAACATCTGGTTCAAGTGGTACAAATGGAACATCAGGTTCATCAGGAAGTTCAGGAACCAACGGGACATCAGGAAGCTCAGGTAGTTCAGGTACCAACGGAACATCAGGTTCATCAGGTACCAACGGAACATCAGGTTCAAGTGGAACCAACGGAACATCAGGAAGTTCAGGAACCAACGGAACATCAGGTTCAAGTGGAACCAACGGAACATCAGGAAGTTCAGGAACAAATGGAACATCAGGTTCATCAGGTTCAAGTGGAACCAACGGAACATCAGGAAGTTCAGGAACCAACGGAACATCAGGTTCAAGTGGAACCAACGGAACATCAGGAAGTTCAGGAACAAATGGAACATCAGGTTCATCAGGTACCAACGGAACATCAGGAAGTTCAGGAACAAATGGAGCATCAGGTTCATCAGGTAGTTCAGGAACAAATGGAACATCAGGTTCATCAGGTACAAATGGAACATCAGGTTCAAGTGGAACCAACGGAACATCAGGTAGTTCAGGAACAAATGGAACATCAGGTTCATCAGGAAGTTCAGGAACAAATGGAACATCAGGTTCATCAGGAAGTTCAGGTACATCAGGTTCATCAGGAAGTTCAGGTACTAATGGAACATCTGGCTCGAGTGGATCAAGTGGTACAGATGGAACATCAGGTTCATCAGGTAGTTCAGGAACAGATGGAACAAGTGGCTCAAGTGGAACATCAGGAAGTTCAGGTACTAACGGAACATCAGGTTCAAGTGGATTAAGTTCTGGACCATTCTACATTCAAGTTTCAGGTGGAACATTTTATAGTGATCCACATACGGTTAATTCAGGAGATACAATTGTATTTGAGCCAGGTTGTAACATGGAAATAACAACAGGATTTACTCAAGGTAAGTTTGCTGTTAATATATCAAGTACTTTTAAGTGGCCTGTGTTTGCGGTATGTAACTTAGAACAATTCTTAGATGCATTTTATAAGATTGAAAATTGGACAACTTGCGTAGAAGGTGCAGATATTGTTGTATATTCAGACCCAGTATATTCAGATTTAATGCCAGGAACAGCAACAAGAGGATCTGTAACATTAGATGGAGACACAGCACCACTACAACACAATAAAATAACGGTAAGAGGTGCAGGTGGTGCAATATACTTTAATCAATATCACATAAATGTGGTAGGTAACAATTGTATTTATCGCGATATAACTTTTATTGGTCGTCTGAAGTTTTCAACTCCAACACTTACAGGTGCTACAACATTCCACATTGATGGAACAACAAATAAAAATATAATATTCGACAATTGTGGATGGTCAAATATAGTTTCTTTATATTCGACAGGCTCAACAGAATATAAACCTCAAATTATAAAATCAGGATTGTTAGATGATGGTAGTGGACACGCCATTACATTTATAGGTAATAGTATAAGTAACTCTGACAACAATGATGGATATAGATATAATGGGAATTTCGGAGTACAACTTTCAGGTACTTGCTATTCAATTTATCTAAAAGTCACAGATTTAAGTGGTGACCCTGCATCATATACATATATGGAAAGGGATGGTATAGAAAGTTGTAAGTTTCATTTGTATGGAGACCAACCACACTATGAATATTCGAATGCTGATGGATTTTTTGTGACTGATGGATCTGCAATTTTCTCATATGATCCAACATGGACCTCAACAATAGGTGTTGCAGGACACAATCCAGTCATTTATAATAACCATATTGTTAAACATCCTTTTATTTTAGATAGACCAGAGGCAACACCAGCATCAAATGATTACTTTATTTTTAGTGACACATCAAATGGTGGATATTTAAGAAAAGGTTTGATAAGCAATTTAAGTGGTGGAACTGGAGGTGGAACGAATGGTACATCAGGTAGTTCTGGAACATCAGGTAGTTCTGGAACATCAGGTAGTTCTGGAACATCAGGTAGTTCTGGAGTAAGCCCAACTGGATGTACTGATGTTAATTTTTATTATAACACCACAACAGATGTTTTATATACACCAGGGTTAAACTTAACAGGATTAACATATTCAGGATTAACCAATTATTTAACAATTGGTCCAGATGGTACGGTTTATTATACAACAGGCGCAACTGGAGGTGGAACAAATGGAACATCAGGTTCAAGTGGAACAAATGGAACATCAGGTAGTTCAGGTACAAATGGTACATCAGGATCAAGCGGAACATCAGGAGCAGGTTTCAGTTGGTGTGGAGATTGGACTTATGGAGCTGATGCACCACATTACTGGGTATGGGTTTCAACTGATGGAACTCCACCATTATTATGGACAAGAGGATACACGGTTAGAATAAATAAAACTGATGCAAATGATGTAGATAGAAACTTACTATTAACATCACTACAGGCTCCATATTATATAACAATATCAGGATCATCAGGATATGTAAAATATTTAAATAGTTTAAACTTCTTAGACAATGGTGATAAAGTTGATTATTTTGTAGAACCAGCAAATATAGTTGCTTCCGGCGGAACACCAGTACAATGGGGATCTTATACAATATGTTTCTCACCAACAGGATTATCAGGAACTAATGGAACCTCAGGTAGCTCAGGTACAAACGGAACATCAGGTAGCTCTGGAATAAGTCCGACTGGATGTACTGATGTTAATTTTTATTATAACACCACAACAGATGTTTTATATACTCCAGGATTAAATTTAACAGGATTAACACAATCGGGTTTAACTAACTTTTTAGTGGTTGGTCCTAATGGTGATGTTTATTATACAACAGGTGGATCTGGAGGTGGAACAAATGGAACATCAGGTAGTTCAGGAACAAATGGAACATCAGGTAGTTCAGGAACAAATGGGACATCAGGAAGCTCAGGTACAAGAGGAACATCAGGTTCAAGTGGAACAAATGGAACATCAGGTTCAAGTGGAACAAATGGAACATCAGGTTCAAGTGGAACAAATGGAACATCAGG